>Ga0302200_10000821_pt1 | contig 30291 bp, 25 predicted proteins | sample II_Bog_N3_1_FD_194585 | JGI IMG/M metagenome (GOLD analysis project Ga0302200, IMG submission 194585) | Peat permafrost microbial communities from Stordalen Mire near Abisko, Sweden - II_Bog_N3_1 | ecosystem: Environmental > Terrestrial > Soil > Wetlands > Peat | place: Sweden: Abisko... | reverse complement strand
GGTGCCGCTCGCACTCCGCAACCAGCGATTGTTTTACAGCCTGCTGTTCCGTGCCGCTTCCGAGACCCTGCTGGAGGTCGCCGCCGATCCTCGCCATCTGGGCGCTCGCATCGGCGTACTCGCCGTGCTGCACACCTGGTCGCAGAACCTCGGACATCATCCCCACCTGCACTGTCTCGTTCCCGCCGGTGGACTGGCGCTCGACCGCTCCCGCTGGGTCCGGTCAAGGCGTAACTTCTTTCTGCCTGTTCGCGTGCTCAGCCGCATGTTTCGCGGCAAGCTGCTCGCCTTCCTCAAGCAGAGCTATCGACACAACGAACTACGCTTCTCCGGTACCCTGGCTGCGCTCTCTCAGCCGCGTGCATTTCACTCCCTGCTCCACACACTGCGCAACAAGGAGTGGGTGGTCTACTCCAAGCCTCCCTTCGGCGGTCCCGAACACGTCCTGAAGTACCTGGCCCGCTACACCCACCGCGTCGCCATCTCCAACGGAAGGCTGCTCAGCCTTGACCACGGACAGGTGCGCTTTCGCTGGCGGGACTCCCGACACAACAACCGCAGCAGCATCATGACCCTCGACGCGGTCGAGTTCATCCGCCGCTTCCTGCTCCACGTCCTGCCCGCAGGCTTCGTCAAGATCCGCCACTTCGGACTGCTCGCCAACCGCAACCGCAGCCAAGCCCTCGCCCTGTGCAGGTTCCATCTCCACGCCACCGCCCCGGACATCAGCACACTGCTGACCGAACCACAGAAGTCCGCACTCAGCCGATCCTGTCCCCAGTGCAAACGCGGCACTCTGCATGTAGTCGCGCGACACTTCTCTGTTGAACAGGGCAGCCCCAACTCGCTGCCTGCCTGCGCGCACTTCGACTCATCCTGAGGAAGATCATGCTGGCCTGCATGTCAACCCGATTCCTCGCATCGCCCGGCGCCCATCTCGCCGACGCCACCTCATGGCTCGAATCGGCTCAGCATAACCTTGATGTACGCCGCAGCCTTCTCATCCGTACCGCAGACGCCCCTCCAAACGGACCGACTAAGCTCATAGTCATCCCATTTCGTGCCCAGTCAGCCGCGTCAGCCCACCCCAAACAGCTTTCAATCCCCATACTTTTACCGCGCTAGCGGCTTACTGCAAATCGCCGTATCCGCACTGCTCCGCACCAGCCAGCATCGGAGCGCGAGAAGTTCTCGCAGCGGAGCACTGCCGATACGGCACTAGAGATTTCGCGACACTTGACGCGAACGAGAAATGATTGAGGGGGCCGTTCCGAAAGGTCAGACAATTCGACCACCCGAGCTGGCCTCTTTTGAAGTGCAGCGACTGATCAAATGCGCTCTAGTTTGAGACAAGCTCGCCAACGAATGGGCGGTATCCCAAGGAAGAAACAGGGTTGCAAAGACCCTCAAGGGCTTCCCATATTTGAGGGGAGACACCAGCATTACAGTGTCACGGCGCAAGCGGTCCGCAGATCGCTGACCTAAGGAAGCCCTTTGGCTATGAAGTTCACGGCTGTTAGCGGATGACAGCGAATGGGCTGGCTCGGATGCTGTGCGAATCGCCACTGAATTGAGCCTTGGGTGTATAGATTCCAGAATCGATGCGGAGGCCTGGCGGAAGTTTGAAGGCAACGAGACGCTCGCCTGTAATGCGCTCCGCAACTACGCTAAGAGATTTCTGATCGGCCTTGCGGTTCTGCCAATCTGTTTGGTACTGCTCGCCCCCCGAGAAATCGGCAAGCTGATGTAGCCGCACGCCCCACGCGCTCCTCGCTTTTGTACCGAAGAAATCGTGTTCTGCAAGCAGAAAGGAGTAGCAAAGTATGTGCGCGCTTACGACCTCCTGCTTCAGCTTTTGGAGTGCACTCCCGCTGATGTTGTCATCTTCATCCGAAACAACAACGATGACCCGGATCCCCTCCGACTGCTTAAGCATGTGGACCGCTTTCTCTATACCGCCAGCGAGATCCGCCCCATCACTATCCCTGGATTGTTGCGAAATCCTGTTTTGCGCCTGCCGCAACGCCAACTCCGATGCTTTGCTGGTTTCTTCGAGTATCTGCGGCTCTTTTGTCGCCAGCAGGACAGTAAACCTGGCCACCGGCTCGTGAATGCTCGACGCGAGCAGTCCAACATAATCCTGCGCCAGCCCCATCAAGTTCTGTTGGTGGCTGCCATTGTCAAGGACGAACACTACGTCAAGCGGATCGTCCGGCGACCTGTCGACACTCAATACCTGCAGTTCATGCCCCTTTAAGAATAGCCTCGGAGGAGTAGCAGATCCGTGTTGCAGATTCGGTGCGTAAACATTCACGAACAGTTGCTCATGTCTGTCCTGCGCAGCAACAGAGGCGCCGCCCACGAAGAAAACGAGAACAAGGAATGAGAAACGGGTCATTGAACACCCACACTCTAGTCTGTGTCGCTGCCGCTCATATGAATTCGCGCATTGCGGACCGCCTCAATAAATCTGCGGGCCAGTTCATGAATCCACTGGTCCTGGCGGGTCGACAGCGCCTTCCTCGGCATCAGTTCCGAGCCGATTCCGATGGATGACGCACCTGCAAAGATAAAGTTGGCCGCAGTCAGTTGATTTACCCCGCCGGATGCGATGAGACGAATCTGCGGCAATGGAGTCTTCAAAGCTCGGATATATTGATCGCCGCCGACCTGTGCGCAGGGGAAAATCTTCACAAAATCGCCGCCATCCTTCCATGCGGCAATCACTTCGCTCGGCGTAAGAGCCCCGGGTATGGCGACCAAACTCTCCTTGAGCGTGTAGTTCAAGACCTCCGGGATGAGCCCGGGGCTGGTGATAAATCGGGCACCTGCCTCCACGCACCGCGCCGCAGTCTCCTCGTCCAGCACGGTTCCTGCACCGACCACAAAGTTCGGATAATTCTGAGCCAGTTGAGCGATTACCCCCAATGCGCCCGGTACAGTCATCGTGATCTCAACTACCTTAATTCCCGCGTCATACACGGTCTCCGCGGCGAAGAGGGCAAGTTCCGCAGCAGCGACGCGAACGCTTGGCATGATGCCGACGCTTTCAATTTGAGCGCAGATTTCATCTCTAGTCATAGTCATCGCCTTCCGTTAGAAATCCCTTACGCATCATGGGATGACCTCACGCCCGACGGCCAAATTCAATTGGCTTGCTGCCGTAAGATAGGAGCCGATTAGCTGTAAGTACGCGAGTTGAACTACTCGGTAGTCACTCTGTGCGTTGAGAAAATCCACCAGCGACGCCCCGCCCCGTTGATAGGAATACGTGACCATGTCGCGCACTCGCGTCGCCTGATCTTTGTACTTGTCGCGGTAAGGCGTGAGCAGCGCAATGTTGCTGCGTAATTGCTCATAGGCAGAGTCCACATCGCCAAAGACCTGGGCACGTGCGGCGACGGACAACTGCTGATTGCGGTCGATGTCGATCAACGTGCGCTGCTTCTCGCCCTGGTTGCGGTCGAAGATGCGCAGCGGAACGTTGACACTAAGCCCCAGCGTCATGTGCGCGTAAGGGTTGTAGAAGGACGGGTTGTACGAGACCCAGGCGCTCAAGGTTGGATCGGTAGAACCGTCGGCGATGGCAAGCTTGTGGTTCGTCTTCGCCTGCTCGATTGACTGAATTGCCGCACGCAGGTCGGGACGCGCGTCGAGTGCTGCCTGATGGAAATCGCTGAGCGACTTGAGGTCCGCGGAAAACTCGAACGGGCCGTTGACATCGAACTGATCCACAGGCGTACGGTCATCCAGTAGCTGCAACAATTGGATCTTCTGTGTACGCAGGTTGACGGTTGCGGTCTCAATCTCCGACTCGTACTGCACGCGCAGCAGTTCGATGCGATCAAGGTCGACCTGGGCGAGACCGCCTGCCTTGAAGCGCGACTGGCTGATGTCGATGATTTTGTCGTAGTAGTCGAGATCGGCCTTGGCCAACTCCAGCACGGCCTTGGCCTCGAGTGTCTGCACGAACGCCGAGCGCAGGCTGAAGAGCATGTTGCGCTCGAGATCCTCATGCTGCGAACCGCCGATCTGGGTACCTTCCATCGCGCTCTGCAAGCGAAGTTCGCGCTTGTGGTCGCGCTCATGCAAATAGCTGAGGTTGGGTGTGACCTGCGTACCCGAGGTCGGCCTCCATATCCCTTCGTGCCGGGCGATCTGTGTGCCGTCCTCCGAAAGAGTGAACTGCGGATTAGGGCGCAGGTAGGCCGTGATCTCCTCAGCCTTCAACTCGTCAACGCCGCTCTGGTCCGCCTTCAACACCGGGTTGGCCGCTTCGAACTTTGCCTTAACCTGATCCCACGTAAAGGTCTGCTGTGCGTCCGCGCCTGCGGCAAAGAATAGGAGGACCAGAAGCACGGTCGCTCCTGTCCGGCCGACGGCTCGGGTGCGAACTGCATTGACGTTATTCATGCGCCACCTCAGCCTTCGGAAGATCGTCGTCGTCCCTGGCAATCCATACATAGAATGTGGGCAACAGAAATATGCTGAGGATCAAGTCGGAGATAAGACCGCCTACGATGACGATTGCGAAGGGTCGCTGCGAGTCCGAGCCGATGTCGTGTGACAACGCTGCAGGCAGTAGACCGAGGGTGGCAACCAGCATCGTCATCATAATGGGACGAAGCCGAAGCACAGCACCCTCTACCGCAGCATCCGCAATATTCAGACCCCGCGCTCTGAGTTGATTGATGTATTCGACCATGATGACTCCGGTCTGTACGGACACACCGAAAAGCGCCAGCATGCCTACGCCCGATGAAACGCTGAGGTAGGTACCAGTAACCAGCAATGCGAGCAGGCCGCCAATGCGGGCCATGCCGACATTCAACAGAATCAATAGCGACCACTTGTATGAACGGAACATGGAAAAGAGGATGATGAAAATAACAAGAACGGTGATCGGAACGATGAGAGCCAGTCGCGCCTCGGCGCGCTTTTCACTCTCATACTCACCTGACCAGTCCACGCGATAGCCCCGCGGCAGCTTGACTTTGGTATTGATCTGCTTGATCGCGTCTTCCACAGTGGACCCAAGATCCCGGTCTCTCACATTGAACGTGATAGCGGTATACCGGGTATTGCCTTCGCGGTAGATGTCATACGCTCCATCCTTGACCTCGACTTTGCAGAGTTGCGCCAGCGAGACACGCTCTCCGGAAGGAGCGAGCAGGCGAATGTTGCTGATCGCTTGCTCAGTATTGCGATATTGACCCTGGTAGCGCACGGTTACGTCGTACCGCTGCTCTCCTATCAACACCTGGCTTACCGCGTTGCCGCCCACAGCGGTCTGGACGGCGTCCTGAATGTCTGCAACATTTATTCCGAAGCGGGCAGCCAATTTACGGTCTATTTGGATATCGAGATTGGGCTGGCCGAAATCGCGTAACAGTTTGACGTCGTGCATGCCTGGAATTGCAGCCATAAGCGAGGCAACCTCGTCGCCCTTCTGCTCCAGAACACCCAGATCGTCTCCAAAGATCTTCAGCGCCAGCGAGCCCTTGGTCCCGGTCATCGTCTCACCGACGTTGTCCTCAATTGGCTGCGAAAAGTTCCAGACAGCTCCCGGGTACTTCTGCACCGCGGCATTCATGGCGGCGATCAGTTCGTCCTTGTTCTTGTGAAAGATCGGCCGCCACTCGTCATGCGGCTTCAGGTCGACAAAGTATTCGGTGTTGCCAAACCCCCCCGTGTCGGTTCCATCGTCCGGCCGCCCTGCCTGCGACACAACCGTCTTTACCTCGGGGAAGGATGCAAAGACCAGGCGCTCCTTCTCGGTGAAGTCCTCGCCTTCGGTGAGACTGGTGCTATTGGCCAGCGTGCCACGCGCCCAGATGGCGCCTTCATCCAAGTGGGGCAGAAATTCCGCCCCGATGACGCCGCCAAATCCCAGGTAGATCGTCCCGGCGAGCGAGATCGCGGCGACTCCCAACACTACCCAACGATGACCAACTGCCCATCGCAACTGCTTGCGATAGCCGTTCGTGATGAACTCCATGACGTGGTTTCTCCGCTCCTTGAAGCCCCCACGAAAGAAGATACTGGCCAACACCGGCACAATGAAGATGGAGAAAGTCATAGCACCGAGCAGGGCGAAAGCAACCGTCCACGCCATGGGCCGGAAGAGTCGTCCCTCCACCCGCTGCAAAGTGAAGATAGGCAAGTAGGCAGTAATGATGATGGCTATGGCGTAAAAGACTGGTCGTTGTACCTCGTGGCAAGCCTCGCGAATCACCTCTGCCGTAGTCTTCCTAGGATCGGCGGGACCTTGTTCCCGCATCCGAGCAAGGTGGCGAATGATGTTTTCCATCATCACCACCGCTCCATCGACAACCATGCCAAAATCGAGGGCGCCCAGAGACAGGAGATTTGCCGGGATATGATTCATGTCCAGGCAAATTGACGCGAACAGCAGGGAAAACGGAATAGTAAGCGCAACGATGAAAGCTGCTCGGGCATTGAGGAGAAACAGGAGAAGGATGACCGTCACAAGGACCATGCCCTCAACCAAGTTATGCATGACCGTATGCAACGTAAAATGCAGAAGGTCGCTACGATCCAACATAGGGACGACCTTCACGCCGGCTGGCAATATGCCGTTGTTCAGTTCGTCAACCTTTTTATGAATTGCATCGAGCGTCGGTTGCTCTTCTGCGCCCTTCCGCATTAAGACCCCGCCCTGGATCACATCGGGCTCATCGATGATGCTTCCGTCCGCCATGTGGTTGGCCCTAGCCATGTGGCCCAGGCGGATCATGGGACCTTGCTGAACCTCTGCGATATCTTTCACTCGTAGCGCGGTCCCGTTCTTTGTGGTCAGGACGGTATTCTCGATATCCTGAACACTTCGGAAGAGCCCGAGCGCGCGCACGTTCATCTGTTGCATGCCGAGCTCGACGAAACTGCCGCCGGCGTTATTGTTGTTAATGGATAACTGCTGTTCGACCTGGCCGATGCTGAGCCCATATGAAACCAGCTTGTTTGGATCGACCCTGACTTGGTATTCCCGCACCGTTCCGCCAAAGTCGGAAACGTCCACCACGTTCAGTACCGACTTAAACTCCTTCAGTAGGACCCAGTCTTCGATCGACCTCAACTGCATCAAGTCGTATCGAGGATCGGTGCTTCGTATGGTGTACCAATAGATCTGGCCGGTGGTGCTCCAGTCGGTCCCGATTTGAGGCTGCAGCCCTTGCCCATTGGGTAGATCGACCTGAGTAAGCCGCTCCAACACTTTCTGGCGATTCCAGTCGTTCACGGAACTATCGTCAAAGATCATGATTACGTATGAGAGGCCGAAGATGGACTCTGACCGCAAGAAGGTCATGTGCGGCATTCCGGCCATTTGAACTTCAATTGGAATTGTGACCTGTTGCTCGATTTCTTCCGCGGAACGGCCCGGCCACTGGGTAATTACCGTGACATAGTTATCCGCAATATCCGGATAAGCCTCTACCGGCAATTGATGAAATGATATTGCCCCCCAGAAGATCAGCAGCAGCGCAATCGCAATCACAACAAAGCGATTGTTCAGGGCAAAATCGACAAGAGCGCGGATCATACTTTCTCCCTCAGGTCCTCTTCGGCGGCTATTGGTTGTCGATGGTGTTCTGCAATGGCAGGGGATTAATAATCACCTGCTGGCCAACCGAGATGCCCGATGTGATCTCTTGCATACCGCCCGGCAACAGATCGCCCCCAACGACCATCACCCTCTTGAACTTCTTGTCTGACGCCGGCACGTAGACCCAGTCGCGATCGTGGAGATGCAGGATCGCCGAGGCCGGGACGGCGGCAACCGTCTGTTCCGTCTTTCCCTGGAACGTCGCGGTTACAAACATTCCCACCTTCATCATTCCGGGATTGGCCACCTCGATACGCACCTTTCCTGTCCGGATAGCCGGATCGAGGATCGGCAGAATGTTATCGACCCTGCCCTTGAACACGCGGCCCGGATAAGCGTTCAGAGTTACCTCCGCCGGATCTCCCGCGTGGACGCTGGCCAGATCGTTTTCGTAGACGTCGCAGACAATCCACACCGACGAGAGATCGGAGATGGTGAACGGACTTGTTCCAAGGCTCTGCACGCCCCCCGCAGTGGCCACCTCCTGATCGGTGATGACGCCGGACACTGGCGCGGTAATATCGACCATGCCGCTGGGATGGTCCACATCGCTGCCCATCAAGCGAAGATGCTCTGCCGCGGTATCCATCGCGACCTTCGCCTTCTCCTCGGTGTCTTTAGCTATTTCGAGATCGCTGGTTGAGATCGCTCCATGCTTCAGCAGATCCTGGGCACGGTCCCACTGTGTTTTGGCCAGCACTTCGTCGGACACGGCCATCTGGTAGTTTGCAAACGCGCCCGAGATATCGTCGCTGCGCAGACGAAGCAGTAACTGGCCCTTCTTCACCACGTCTCCAAGTCGCGCGAATATACCTACAATACGACCCGAGGCGAGTGAGATTACGGGAACTGTCCGCGTGATGTCGGGATTGACTGTGCCAGTAACTGCAAGCTGTGAGGCTGCTCGATGCTCGACCGCAGCCGTCAGAGGATACTGCTCCGGGTGGTCTACCGAAAACTCAACGGGATCGAAGGCGGTTACCACCTTAGCCTGTGGAGGCGCGCCCGCCGCCGGATCGGCCTCCACTTTCTTGCAGGCTCCGACTGCGATGAGGGAGAACATCGCGACCAGTGCAACTCCGCGTAATATGACAGGTCGTATCATCACCAGGTCCTATCTGACGAGCGTTAGGAGAAGCGTGGCGCCGAGCTTCCCAGCGCCACACCCAGTCATGCGTTTGTATCTCTGCGACAATCTCGCAGGGTACGGTGGTAGTTAGAACCTCACCATGATGGCCACGGTGGCGGTAGCCTGACCCCTGCGAAGGTCCGGGAACCAGACGTTTTGGATCGCTTTGGCACCAGTGAAACCGCCACAGGCTGCCTCTGCCGCAACCAGACCACCACCGGCACCCACCCCTGAGTTCGCTCCGCCACCCATATTGCTTGTGGCGCTGCAAACGTAATTAGCCGGTGCACCGTTGTTGCCACCAGGAGGAGTAATCCCACCACGCCCCGTCCAGTAAGGAACACTCGCGTGGCGATAGCCCAACTCAGTGCGGAAGGTGATGTACTGGCTTGGCATGTAATCAAAGGTTCCGGTGGTATCCCATCCCGTGTACTTGTCGCCTGGGTTCTCAGTAAAGTAGGGTGTCCCGGTGGTGGCAGTTGCGCCATTGATGGGCGGCAACAGCGTCAGGTAGCGACCGGGATTGCTCATCTGACCGCCGCCGAGGGTAAAAGCGTACTTATCTTTTGCCCACCATACGCGGTTGTACAACATATAGCCGATGAAGTATTGCTTGTACGCCGTCCCCCCACCTGCAGAAGCGGGGGCGGGTTTATTGCCGTGGCAGCTTACATTCGTTCCTGCATCGACAGGGTTCGTTCCAACACCAACTTCACAGCCGGCATCGGCCGTAAACGTAAATGCCGCCTTGTCAAAGTAGTTGCTCTTGTTGTCGTAGTACTTTACCTCGATGCTGTCATCGGTGTGAAAACGGTGGCGGTATGGCACTCCGAGAGCATCTTCGCCCGCGCCGTAGTTATTGAAGACAAGATCGAGCCAGGGCTTGGGGCGATAGAGAATCTGCCCGCCGAAACCCAGCTTACCGTTATATCTGCCGTACGTTTGCCAGCCATTGATAACCCACGGCTCAATCTTCAGCTTCTCAGTTGGAAAGATCTGTCCGCGCAGGCCAGTGAAAAACCATGGAGTATTGGAGGACACATAGGACGGCTGATAGGTCCAGTTATCCGCGTTATAGTAGCTGAATAGCCCAATATATGAAACGAAGATGCCGGCGTCCACGTTGATGCCATGCATCTTGTCCCAGTGATATCCGCCCCAAGCTTCAGAGACGTACCGATATGCATTAGCCAGATCCCATTGACCGCGACTGTAGCTAGCGTCATTGCGCGGCGTGGTGGTGGCGAACTCGCCAAACATGGTCAGGAATCTGCCACGGACATTGTCGATCCGGATGTCTCCACCGAAGCTCAATTGCTCTACCTGAAATTCCCCAGCGCGGAACTGCTCGGTCGATCCGCCTATGGTGTCGTCCGCCGGATGGTTGAAATCGAAAATATAGTTAACATCTGCGCGGAATTCTGGCGTGAAGTATTTCGTAGACATTGGAAAGTCGACCACGCGGCCGTTTGAATTCATCCATGTCCAGTCCCCAGGAAAAGGTGCGCTCTTCGTTGTCGTCTCCGCGCCGATCTCCGGTGTCGCCGGGGCCGCGGCCGCTGGAGTCGACGCAGGTGCGGTTGGCGTGGCTGTGGTCTGCGCAGACATACTCGTGCCCGCCGTAGCCAGGCAGACACAAAGGGCCAATCCACTTGCTACGTTGACTTTTGTTTGATGACAGGGCATTCTTTGTCCTCTTTCTTCGGCGGACACACGTCCGCCTACGCGGTTTTTTTGGAATCGCTGGCAGTTTCTTTGGTTGACTCTGACTTACTACGGTTGTCTTACTTCAGACGCGTGATGCGGCGCTGCGCGACGGTGATTGACCGCTGTAGCTGGCTAATCTGATCGGCTGCTCTGAGGTCATTGCGCTTGACTGCTTTCTCATGTAACCGAGCTACTCGGTCCATCGAGTGACTCAGGTTCTCTTCGAGCGCACTTAATTCCACTGTGTAGTAATACTGTGCCTGGCCGAGAGCCATAAGATTCACCTCCAGAGAGTTGTTGTTCACTTAGTCTGCAAGACACGGTGTCAAGATGGCATAAGGAAGGTATAGAAAATTAGCAAAAGTATTAATCCGTCTTCTACCTGACATTGTCTTGGCATTTGTTTGGCTATTACCGCACTCTTCGACGAAACCGGAACTACACGAGATATGCACCTTTTTAGTGATCACCTTCCACCTTCCTTATGCGCTCCTTACGCGACCTACCCTAGAGTCGTGAGCAGGAGGTTCCAACTATGAATCGAACATTGATCATTGCTGCGGCACTTATTACGTTTCCGCTCATGGGAATGACACAATCCACAACCCAGACAGCGAACCTGACCATACCCTTGACCGCAAATGAGGCGCATAGTTTGATGAAGAGCGCGCACAGCACCGAACAGTACAAACAGCTCGCCGGCTACTTCCATCAGCAGGAAGCGGTGTATCGCGCCAAGGCGGCTGACGAGAAGATTGAGCGGGATCGGCGCGCCCAGGTCAACGCAGGCCTCTATCAGAAATACCCGCGCCCGGTCGACTCAGCACAGTCGCTTTATGAGTCGTACGTCTCCGGTGCGGACCGCGCGGCCTTCGAAGCCAGGCATTATGATCAGCTCGCTACCGGGCAGACTCAGCATGACCCGCAACTGGCAACATCGTCTCAGGGCAAGTCGTAATGCGACCGTTCCTCGCAATCAGGTGGATGCGCGCGGAATAGGGGTGTCCGCTACGGGACGGATGTTCTGCGTGCTCCAACCTGATCTTTATAACTTCCTAGCGGTCTCTTCACTAATTTCTTACGCCTTTGTTCATTATCATCGGATGGATATTGAATGACCTCACGGCTCACAATGGCCATTCCTTTGACAGAGAAGCGGTCGTGGACGCAGTTGCTAGGGCAGTGCGTACTGAGCTGCGCCGTTATAGCGGCGGTGACCTTTCTTGCATATCGGCTGCATGTTCCGCTCGCTACAGCCGGCTTTATCTATTTACTAGTTGTGGTTGTCGTATCTCTTCTCTACGGGATTTGGCAGGCAACATTCGTTTCCTTAATCGCGGTCTCCTCTCTTAACTATTTCTTCATTCCACCAATCTGGTCGTTTAGCGTGAGCGATCAGCGCGACTGGGTTGCGCTCGTTTCGTTTCAGGTGTGTGCGCTCCTGGTAAGTCGCCTCTCCTCCCGTGAACAGACACTAGCGCGCGACGCCAACTACCAACGGATACAGATGAAGAAGCTCTATGAGCTGAGCCACGGCATCCTGCTCTTTGACCTGCATCGAGCGCCGGGGATGCAGCTCGTGCAACTTATCCGGCGGATCTTTCTCGCCGATGACGTGGCCATCTTCGATGCAGATCTCGCCCAACTTGATCACGAGGGATCGTGGTCGCCTGAGGAGCGACAGATTGCAAAGACCGCATACATTACCGATCACAATGACGACGACCCGGATTCGCTCACCACGCAGCGCGTGATTCGCATAGGGACCGTTTCTATTGGCGCAATAGCATTTCGTGGAGACATCGACCCTCTGATTGCCAATTCCATTGCCTCGCTCGCCGCAATCGCTTTCGCGCGGCATAGATCCTACGAGAAGGAGGCACGTGCGGAAAGTGCGCAACAGGCGGAGCAACTCCGGGTGGCTGTGCTCGACGCGCTGGCCCACGCATTCAAGACGCCTCTGACCGCCATTCGCACTGCCAGTTGTGGCTTGTTGGAGATGGGAACGTTGGATGAGACCGAGGCAGAGCTAGCCACTTTGATCGATGAGGAATCTATCAATCTCAATGACATGTGCACCCGGTTACTACAGACAGCGAAGCTTGAGGTTGCCAATGTCACTCTTCATACCGAGCCGGTCATCGTCTCAAAGTTGGTGAAGGATGTCGTGTCGGATCTCTCTGGAACACTTCAGGGGCACCCTATCGAACTCTCCATTGAGGAGCAGGGTACTCCGCTGCAGGGCGACCGCGAGCTGCTCAAGATGATACTGACGCAATATCTAGATAACGCCGCCAAATACTCCGCACCTAAGACGACGATCGATGTTACAGTGCGCGAAAGCAAGGCGGAGCTCGTGCTGTCAGTGCGCAACCATGGCTCGCTGATCCAGATGCAGGATCGGGAGCGAGTCTTTGAGCGTTTCTATCGTAGCGACGACGCAAAAATGCGCGCACCCGGAACCGGCCTTGGCCTGTCCATCGTGAAGAAGGCAGCAGAAGCCCACAAGGGACACGTGTGGGTCGTCAGCGCCGAAGAGGAAGGCACGACGTTTTTCTTGTCGATGCCAAAACTGGAAGTGGGAGGCTATTAAAACATGGAGTCTGGATTAGTTCTCGTCGTCGATGATGAATTGTCGATCCGCCGCGCACTGCATACCACCCTTCACAAGTTGGGGTTCAAGACGGTGGAGGCAGCCCGTGGCGAAGAGGCTCTTTCACTGGTTCGGGCGAACACCTTTGATGCCGTCTTGCTCGACATCAATATGCCAGGTATGAGCGGGATCGACACCTGCAGGAATATGCGCCGGTTCTCACCGCGTATTCCCATTCTGATGCTCACCGTGCGCGACAGCGAAGACGATAAGGTCGAGGCACTGGACGCGGGTGCAGACGACTATGTCACAAAGCCATTCCAACTACGCGAGCTGACCGCACGAATCCGGGCAGCCATGCGCTGGGCAAATGCGCCTCTTGCTCACGAGGATCAGGAGGCCCCGGCACTTCACATCGGGGACATTGAACTCGATCCTGTCCGCCGATCCGTGAAGAAGGCGGGCCGCTCCGTCCATCTAACTCCGAAGGAGTTTGAACTGACCCATCAGCTAATGACCTATGCCGGAAGGCCGATCCCTCATTCGCGACTATTGAACAGCGTGTGGGGGCCTGAGTATGGAGGGGAGCTTGAATACCTGCGCACGTTTATGCACCAGCTCCGCAAGAAGCTCGAGGATGATCCCGCAAATCCAAGGTACCTCCTAACCGATCCCCATGTAGGTTACCGTTTCGCAGAAAAGCTGTGAGAGCTAAAGCGAGAACAATATGAATGTCTTACTCTCATCGTTTGCACCTTCGGGAAAATCCAGGGTATCTAGTGGCTATTCTGCGATATCGCTGGGTCGGCTAGTTCTTGCGATTCTGGTGCTGGCAGGTGTTGGATTCACGGCCACTGTTGGTTCAGCTCAAACCCCAGATTCCAAGGGACAGAGTACCCCTGCGGAGGAACCTGCAGGAACGAGCACCGATCTGTTTGTGATGTTCGGACCGGACTTCGACCGCCCGGGACTTCTTCCCCGCGCAAACTACAACATCGGCATTGGTCGTACCTTCGGATTCCTAAAGAAGGACCCCATTGGAGATGAGCTGACCTTCGGCTACACCTACGAGAACGCCGGAACTCACGGCTTCCTGCATACGACAATCGGCGAACACACCGAATCCATTGGCGTGATGAAGAATTTCTCCCTCCCAAAGACGAAGGTTCTGACTGGATACACCTGGATACAGACCGGCATCACGAGCTACACCGGCGGTTCGCATGTGGCGAATCGGCTCGACAGCGGCGTATCGGTTGGAGCAATTATCCACTTCAATATGAACAACTCAATCTGGCTACAGGAAAGCTACAGCAAAGTGGTAACAGTTCCCTGGTACACGACCGCGTGCCTCGGCTATGCCTATAGCTGGTAGCAGCCTCTTTCTTATCGCTCCGCTGAGGAAAACCCTTCGTGGAATCCTTTTGTGCCGCTTACGGATTCTTTACGGAATATCCCGGTAGAGTCTTTCCAGCGACGCTCCTTAAGAGCACCTGAAACGGTTGCGTCTACGTCGTACGACCCAGAAAGGACCAGGCATGAAGGGGCTCAACTTCCTGATGGGTAAGCCCTTGGCGAGCTCCGAAGAGCGCGCCGAGTGCATCGGCCCCATCGCAGGAATCCCCGTCTTTGGTCTGGACGCACTCAGTTCCGCCGCATACGGGCCTGAAGCTGCACTCACGCTTCTCATCCCACTGGGTCTGGTCGGAATCGCGCACATTGTCCCCATCAGCGTGGCTATCATCGGACTACTCGCGATCGTCTACTTCTCATACTGCCAGACCATCGACGCGTACCCCCACGGCGGCGGTAGCTATACAGTCGCCAGCGAGAACCTCGGCGCGAACGCTGGTCTCCTCGCAGCGGCGGCACTGATGATCGATTACATCCTCAACGCTGCCGTAGGAATCTCGGCTGGCGTTGGCGCGTTAGTCTCCGCGTTCCCGCAACTACAGCCGCACACCCTCGCTCTGTGTCTCGTCATCTTGCTCATCCTGACGCTCGTCAACATGCGCGGGGTAAAAGACACCGGCTCCGCATTCCTCTTTCCGACATATCTCTTTGTCGGCTCGCTACTGATGGTGATTGCCGTTGGAGCAGTTCGCACCATCGCTGCCCACGGCCATCCGCTGCCGATCATCGCGCCTCCGCGCCTACCCATCAGCGGATCGACGCTCACTCTTTGGGTACTGGCTAAGGTCTTCGCCAGCGGATGCACCGCCATGACCGGCGTTGAAGCCGTCTCCAATGGCGTGATGGCCTTCCGCGAACCCACCCAGAAGAATGCCCGCCGAACCCTCACCATCATCATTCTGTTGCTGATGATCTTCCTCGCTGGCATCGCCATGCTGTGTCGCGCCTACTCCATCGGGGCGACCGATCCCGGTGCTGCTGGCTACCAGAGCATCCTCTCCCAACTCACCGCCGCCGTCATGGGCCGGGGCACGTTCTACTACGTCACCATCGCGTCGATTCTCGCCGTGCTCGCGCTCTCCGCCAATACCTCCTACGCCGACTTTCCCCGGCTCACCCGCGCCATCGCGCAGCGCGACTATCTCCCCCATGTCTTCCTCATTCGCGGCCGCCGCTTGCTCTACTCCCACGGCATCTACGCTCTGGTCGGCTTTACGGGGCTGCTGTTGATTGTCTTTGGCGGAGTCACCGATCGGCTGATCCCATTGTTCGCCATCGGAGCATTCCTCGCCTTCACCCTCTCGCAGGCGGGAATGGTGATGCACTGGAGGCGAGAAGGGGGCTCGGGCGCTGGACGCCGCATGGTCATCAATGGCATCGGCGCCGTCGCCACAGGCGCCACGCTGCTTGTTGTGCTGGTGGCAAAGTTCACTGCAGGTGCGTGGATCACGGCTATTCTGGTCCCCGCACTGATGATTGCGATGACCGCCGTCAAGAGTCACTACGACAGTGTTGCCCGCGAGCTTGCAGTCGATCGCCCCATGCGCGTCGAGAACCTCAACGAGCCGCTGATCATCATTCCGCTCGATCGCTGGAGCCGACTCAGCGAGAAGGCCCTACGCTTCGCCATGAAGCTGAGCGACGAAGTGCAGGCCGTCCATGTCGATGCCGAAGAGGGCTACGAAGAGGTCCGGGAGATGTGGCAGCGCAACGTCGCGTCACCCTTCCAGGACGCCGGCAAGGTTGCGCCCGAACTGGTGCTCATCGAATCACCATATCGCTTCGTCCTGATGCCGCTGGTCGACTATATCCTCAAGGTCGAACGCGAGTGTCCCCACCGTCAGGTCGCAGTTCTGGTCCCAGAACTCGTCGTCAAACACTGGTGGCAAACTCCACTGCACAACCAGCGCGCCCAAGTCCTGAAACTGCTCCTCCTGATGCGCGGCAATCAGCGAATCATGGTCATCAACATCCCCTGGTACCTCTAAGGGTTTAACCTTGCCCAGCGACACAGCCCGAACGGTTCACAGTGCGTCAATTCCAGCATGCGGGAATAATTGATTTCCTGCCGGCTAGAACGCCTCGAACAGGGGCTCAGTTGACGAGAACAGGCCATATCACTTTTCCACGGTCGACGTTGGAACCCGCCTCAACGCCACAACAGTCTGTTCAGCTTCATTTGCAATCGGCCCGCAACTCCCAAAGCAGCTTCGTTCAAGTTGAGTTATCCTCCAGCGAGGAATGCGCGCGCAGCGCCCAAGATTGACGGAGCGACGGCATCGATGTCGTTCTCGTGTAGGAGCCGTAGAGGCACCCGATCGCCAAGCTCCGGATTTACACCAGTTAGCCAGGCTTGTACCACAGTAGCGGAATTGTGTTCGCGCAAGGTGCGCACCACTTGAAAGGCAAACCGTAGACGGGCCTCGGAATCACCGTAGATGTCGCCGCCAGCGATCCACCGATCGACTGCGCGGGCATCCTTCACCCCCCCGACATAGGCAGTGAGCTTGCGTCCAATGATCTCCACCAACTTCTGCACAACAGCAGATGCAGGGAGCCGCAGAGACTCTCGATGGGCGAAAAGGTCCGGCCTTGGAAAAGATGACGTCCCCATTGGCTATTTTTGCCCAATCCCTCGAAAAGGTCTAATTGGCCGTGGGCGCCGATCTGAGAATCGCTCACGCTGTTTTGGCAAAGGTTTCCGCACAAGATACCAGCCAGCCGCTACGATAGAAGGGATCTCAATGCTGCCGTGCGGAAAGTGTACTTTTTGCACTCGCTGAAAGTCGCTTGTGCATGGCCTCCGAATCCCGCCGCCTGTCGATCCTGACTGCCCAGGAGGTTGACGATCTCTACGCTCTGCCCCGCTTTACGGAAGAGGACCGTCAGCTTTACTTCGACCTGAGTCCGGCGGAGCGTGAGCTGGTCGATGGCATCTTCACACTTTCGGTCGCCGTGCACATTATTCTGCAGCTGGGCTATTTCAAGGCCAAGCGGCAGTTCTTCGTCTACCGGCTCGATTCGGTCACGGAGGACGCAGAGCACATTCTTCAACGGTACTTCCCCGCGAGAGGAATTGCGGAAATCAAGCCGCCCTCCCGATCGAATCGTCTCGATCAACAGCGGATCGTGCTCAAGTTGTTCACCTACCGGTTCTGCGGTGCCGGGGCGAAGAAAGAGCTTGAAGAGAAGGCGCGGCGCGTGGCGATGCTGTCGGCTCAGCCGGTGTTCATCCTGCGGGAAGTCTTGCAGTACCTGTCCAACCAACGCATCGTCGCGCCTGGCTACACCTACCTGCAGGACATGGTGGGGCGGACTGTCTCGATGGAACGGCTGCGCCTCACCCGCCTGCTCGACCGGGCGTTGACGCCAGAACTGGAGCGGCAGCTACAGACACTTCTCGAGGCCGACGAGGGGATGTACCGGATCAGCCTGCTCAAGCATGAACCGAAGGATACCAGTTATGGTGAATTGCGTCAGGAGCGCGAGCGTCGCACTTTCTTCCAGCCATTGTTCGCGTTCGGCCAGACCTTTCTGGCGGCGGCAGGCCTGTCGAACGAGAGTGTGAGGTATTACGCTTCGCTGGTCGAGTTCTACAGCGTTTACAAGCTGCAACGGATGGCCTATCCCACGGCCCGCCTGTACCTGTTGTGTTTTGCCACGCACCGCTTTCGGCAGATCAACGACAACCTGATCGAGTCCTTCATTCATCTGGTCGACGATTACGAGCAACAAGCTAAGCTAGCGGCCGAGATCGCGTCCGTGGAGGCCATGACTGAGACAACCGGGAATCTTCAGGCTGCCGGACAGGTCCTGAACCTGTTCCTCGATCCGGCGATCCCAGACTCGACGCCGTTCTCAAAGGTCAGAAAGCGGGCGTTCTCTCTGTTGGACGCTGAACGGTTCGGCCAAGTCTCCGAGTATATGCGGAAGATCGAGTTCGACAAGGCGGCTTTCGAGTGGTCGTTTTACGGCAAGCTGCACGCGAAGTTCAAGCTAAATCTCCGCCATCTGTTCGCGAATCTCGACTTCGCCGGTTTGGTCGAGGATGCGCCGCTGCTCGAAGCGGTGGCCTTCCTGCAGGAGATCCTGCGCCACGGCAGATCGCCTCGCCAGATGAATCCTTCCGACTTCCCGACAGGCATCATCGCCAGGAACGTTCAGCGCTATATGTACACCGAAGCCGAGAAGCGCAGGGACCGGCAGCTCGATGTTGACCGGTACGAGTTCCTCGTCTATCGACTCTTGCGGAAGGCCCTCGAAGCAGGTAACGTGTACGTCCGCGACAGCAACGAGTTCCGCAGCTTCGAGGATGATCTCATCCGCCCGGAGCGTTGGAAGAACAAGGCCGCCGTTCTTGAGGAGATCGGCTCGCCGGTCCTGCTGGCACCGATCGAAGAAACGCTCGCGACTTTCCATGCGGAACTCGAAGCGAAGTTCGAACGCGTTAACCGGCGGCTTGAGAACGGCGACAACCAGCACATCAAGATCACTGGCAGCGGCGACAAGCGCCGCTGGACGTTGATCTATCCGTCGGAAGAGGAGCCCATCAACGGTCCGTTCTACGGTCAGTTGCCGGGTATTGGCATTGCCGACCTGCTGAGTTTCGTTGCCGGCAAGACGAACTTCATGAAGGCCTTCAGCCATGTTTTGGGTCGATATATCAAGCAGGAAGCCGATCCACGTCATATTCTCGCCTGCGCCGTCGCCATGGGAACCAACATGGGGCTTTGGAAGATGGCCGAAGTTTCGGGCCTCGGACACTCTGCACTGACGACGACAGCGCGCAACTTCCTGCGGGCCGAGACACTGCACGCCGCCAACGATGCCATCTCGAACGCCACCGCCTCCCTGTCAATGTTCGATCAGTACGACATCGGAGGGACGAAACACTCCAGCAGCGACGGCCAGCGAATCGAAACGCAGATCCCCACCATCAACGCCCGCCACGGCAGCAAATACTTCGGCCTGAAGAAGGGCGTGAGCGCGTACACCCTGGTCGCCAACCACGTTCCCTGCAACGCCCGTATCATCGGCACCCACGAGCACGAGTCGCACTTCGTCTTCGACATCCTGCACAACAATACGACCGACATCCAGCCGGAGCGCCACTCCACCGACACCCACGGCACCAATCAGGTCAACTTTTGGCTGCTCTATTGCGACGGACAACAGTTCGCTCCGCGGTATCGCGACCCCCATAAAAAGACGGCCAGCCTGGTCGGCGTCCGCCACCCCAGCCACTATGGAGGCTTCCTCATCAAGCCGGTCCGCAAGACCCGGGACGCCCTGATCATCAAGGAGTGGCCGAATATCCAGCGGATCGTGGCGTCTCTGATGCAGAAGGACGTGACCCAAGCGACCGTCGTGCGCAAGCTCAGCTCGTATACCCGGCAGAATCAGACCAAGAAGGCGCTGTGGGAGCTGGACAATATCCTGCGAAGCATCTATATCCTGGACTTCATCGACGACCCCACACTCAGGCAGAACGTCCAGAAAGCGCTCAACCGGGGCGAGTCCTACCACCGGATGCGCCGCGCCATCTCCTACGTCAACTCAGGCAAGTTCCGCGTCAAAACCGAAGCCGAGCAGCAGATCTGGAATGAATGCTCCCGGCTGATCGCCAATGCCATCATCTACTACAACACCCTGCTCCTCTCCCGCGTTTACGAGCAGAAGGCGGCAGTTGGCGATCTCGAAGCCATTAAGATACTCCAGAGTATCTCGCCCGTTGCCTGGCGCAACGTCCACCTCATCGGCAACTTCGACTTCACAGACGGATCATCCGTGGTCGACATCGAAGCCCTCGCCGCTCACTATCAGAATGAAGACTTCTGGCGACGATCCCTGACAGAAACAGAGGAGGACGGGCCTCAATGAGGCCAATTAGACCTTTTCGAGGGGTTGGGCAAAAATAGCCAGTCACGGATGGCTTCAGGATTGATTGGTGACGATGCTGGCATTGGTACAGAGTTTGATGGAGGGAAGAGGAACGTCGACTTGCGTATGTACAGCCGCATTAATAGACAACGACACTGTTTTGAGCGCTGTCGGCGAAGTAGGACCTCAGATGAAAGAGCCCCGCCGCGGCCGCATCCGGCCCTGGGGACGGAGGCGGAAATATAGGGAAATTAGCTAAATTATGAATTGCACATAATTTGGCTAAACTCTCTGCATATGGACCCGGCTCGAAATCCCTATGCACCCGGCGCCGGTAGCCCACGCGTGTTTCTGCCCTGGAATCCCCTTTTGAACTTTTGTTTTATGGCGGGTGAATGTTCGGGACCGGCCAAGAATCGGCGACTCGGAATAGATCGAGCGCCATGAAGATTTGGCCACTGACATGCATTTTGCTATCACGGTAATTTCGAAGGTAAGAGATTCTCCTGCTCGGAAGTGCGTATGTACAGTCACCGAACTAATCAGGCGCAGTTAAGGCTGGCAGCGTCTTCGTCGGCACGGATTTGGCAGCGCCAGAACGATTTATCCCATAAGGCGGCTCGCAGGTTTCAATCCGGTCACTGCACCTTCAGTTACGTTGAACTGCGCTGGGGTTTCGTGCGCCTTGACAGCTTCACAATCTGTGAAGTACGGTAGAGGAGTGCATATTGTGACCCGCCGGCATTTGAGCGAGGCCAGCGCACAGTACCCGGACGCCGCGAAGGAAATTCAAGCCTGGACTGCCGTCGTGGAAGCTGTTCGTTGGCACAATTTCGAGGAAGTGCGTCAGATGTTCAAAGATGCCGATTCCGTCGAAGGCTACGTGATCTTCAATATTCGGGGAAACCGCTACAGGCTTGTCACGGTGATTCACTACGCGAAGACGACGAGGCAAACACAGACCGAAGGACACGTTTACATCCGCTCTTTTCTGACGCACAAGGAATACGACAACCCCAGCAAGTGGGACAGGAGGTTCGGAACAGAATGAGCATAGTTCTTGCCAACCCGGCGAAGATGATCGCGAACGGTGCTCCGCGTGTCATCCACAATGATGGGGAACTCCAAGCCTATACGGACGCTTTGTTTCGCCTGACAGCCCTGCCCGAACCAACCCCCTCGGAAGAGGAAGCCATTGAGTTGCTTACATTGCTGGTGGAGCGTTACGAAGAGAGGTACTACCCGATTGCTGCAGCCGATCCAGTTTCGGTGGTGCGATTTCTGATCGAACAACAGGGCCTTACGCAACGCGATCTGATTCCACAATTTGGGTCGGAGAGCGCGGTTTCTATGTTCCTGGCTGGACAGCGCAAACTCACCCTGGAGCAGCTGAGACGATTGAGTGCCCGGTTTAAACTACCCGCGGATGTCTTCCTCGCTCGGGAACCAAAGGGGCGTGCAATTCCGAGGTCGGCGGTTCGGTCCGTGAAAGCGTTTTCGAAACGGGCAGCCGGATAATTCTGGAGAGGCTTTGACTCGGATCGGGTATGTACCGCCGAGTTAGTGGGGGCGCTTTGGCGAGGTAGAGTCCGCATATGTGTAGCGATGTGTAGCTTAATCGACCGCGCATGTTTCGGTTTGGGTTCGCTTCTTTATTACCAACGACAATGGCGATTGTCGTGTAGAGATTCTGTGCTAGCCTGAACTCGACCGTTTTTCCAATTGTGCAACAGGCAATTGCACAATTGACCGCGTCCGAGGCGAAAACTGCCATGCCCAGGTCCACCCAGATCGAGATCGGCGTCCCTGCGGGCTATCCAGAGCTGCTCGCCGAGCTAAAAACCCGTATCCGGTCGGCTCAGGTGCGCGCCGCCTTCGCCGTCAACCGCGAACTGATCTTACTCTACTGGTCGATCGGCCGGGATGTGCTCCGCCGCCAGCAGACCGAGGGCTGGGGGTCGAAGGTCATCGACCGGCTCGCCCAGGACCTGCAGATTGAGTTTCCGGGTATCGAAGGCTTCAGTCCCCGGAGCCTCAAGTATATGCGGGCAATCGCCGAGGCCTGGCCGGAGGAGGAATTTGTGCAACAGCTCATTGCACAATTGCCCTGGGGCCACAACCTTCGCGTTCTGGACCGGGTGAAGGATCGACCCACACGCGAATGGTACCTCCGGTCGGCACTCGAACACGGCTGGAGCCAGAATGTCCTGATCCATATGATCGCGGGCCGGCTGCATGAGAGGGAAGGGAAGGCGCTCACCAACTTCCGCCGCACCCTGCCGCCCGAGGGCTCCGATATGGCGGAGCAGATCCTGCGCGACCCCTACAACTTCGACTTCCTCACCCTGGCCGACGACTATAAGGAGCGGGAGCTCGAACGAGGCCTGCTGCTCCACCTTCGCGATCTGCTGCTGGAGTTGGGCCGCGGCTTCGCCTTCGTCGGCAGCCAGGTTCCGCTGACGGTCGGCGACGAGACCTTCTATATAGACCTGCTCTTTTACCATCTCCGGCTGCATGCCTACTTCGTCATCGAATTAAAGACGGGAAAATTCAAGCCGGAGTACGCCGGCAAGCTCAACTTCTATCTCTCCGCCGCCGCCGACCTGATCCGGACGCCGCCCGATGGGCCGACCCTGGGTCTTCTGCTGTGCGAGGGCCGCAACGGCGCGGTGGTCGAGTATGCGTTGCGCGACGTGGCCAAGCCGATCGGCGTCTCCACCTACCGGGTCACGCGCGAACTGCCGGCACCGCTGCAGCAGGACTTGCCCTCGATCGAAGACTTAGAGGGAGTCGTCGAGAAGCTGCGCGGTGAGCTCGAGGCTGCCCGCAAAGGCGAAGTCGATGGAGAGCCATCGTGAGCACGACCGCGCTGGCCTTGATCCCGCCGGCTCCTACGGAGCCGATTGATCTTCGCCTGGCCGAGCTCCGGCAGATGGTTCTGGACTCGGTTGTATCCGAGCATTCGAAGCGCAACTACGCCAAGGCGCTCGACGATCTCTTCCTCTTCGCTGCCAGCCGACCTCTCACCCGCGCTCTGCTGATGGAGTGGCGGGCGGCGATGAACAAGCTCTCGCCTTCGACTGTGAATGTCCGGCTGTCGGCGATGCGCAAGCTGGTTACGGAAGCTCGACGCAACGGCATGCTCGGCGCCGAAGATGCCGCGAATCTGACCGAGGTCCCAAATATCGCGGAGAAGGGAACTCGTCTCGGCAACTGGCTGACCCGGGAGCAGGCGAAGGCACTGCTTGCGGTCCCCGACCGGTCGACTATAAAAGGAAAGCGCGATTACGCGATCCTGGCTCTCCTGGTCGGCTGTGCCCTGCGCCGGCAGGAGCTCGCCCAACTGGATGTCGAGAAGATCCAGATGTGCAACGGCCGCTGGGTGATCGTCGATCTCCGCGGCAAAGGCGGCCGGGTGCGCACCGTGGCGATCCCGGTATGGGTCAAGAGCGCGGTCGACGCCTGGATGGCGGCGGGATCGATTGAGAAAGGCCGTCTGCTGCGCCCGGTTCTCAAAGGCGGCAAGGTCAAAGGGGAGATCCTGACCGACTGGTCGATATGGTCGGTGGTCGAGCAATCGGCCAAGCAGATCGGTATCGAGCACTTCGGCGCCCACGATTTGCGCCGGACGTGTGCGAAGCTCTGCCGTAAGAATGGCGGCGACCTGGAGCAGATCAAGTTCCTGCTCGGCCACGCCTCGATCCAGACAACGGAGCGGTATCTGGGGTCGGACCAGGAGATCGCGGTTGCTGTGAACGACAACCTGGGGCTGTAGTGGAGGCCCGTTACTCGTGATTTCGGCCGCAGCTCAAGGTTGACCAACAGGTAGGATAGGACGGGATGGTGCGATGACGAAGGATTTGATCTAAGGGTTCGAAGCGGACGAAGGCGCCTCCCGGCTGCTGCCCAGTCTGCGCGACCTGATTCAAAATGCCCGACGCCAGGCGGTGATTGCGGTCAACGTCGGCCTCACGGTCCTCTACTGGAGGTGGGCGACCGCATCCGGCGCGAGGTGCTTGGTTCCGAGCGTGCCGGGTATGGGAAACAGATTGTTGCGACGCCGTCGCACCAGTTGGCGGCGGAGTCTGATTCAAGGCACCCAATTCGCGACGCGCTGCGTCACGAATTGAGCTGGACTCACTATCGCACGCTGCTCCAGGCAGAAGGCGAGCCGGTCCGGTCTCCCCGGAAGTCGCACGAAACCAAAGCCCCAACGCTTCCAAAGGTGTACGATAGATATACGATTGACCGGATATCCGTTAGGGGTTATATTTAATGATGTGGACGGTTCGATTTGGCGATGAGTTTGAGCCTGAGTTCCTTGCGTTGTCGCAAGAGGTACAGGACGGAATCGTTGCCATTGTGAAAGTGCTACAACAGGTTGGGCCACAGCTTGGCCGACCGCGCGTAGACACATTGAAAGACTCGCATCATGCCAACATGAAGGAGATGCGTTTCGATGCAGAAGATGGTGTGTGGCGCGTGGCTTTTGCGTTCGATCATAGGCGCCGAGCCATCTTGCTCGTCGCCGGCGATAAGTCCGGCGGGAGTGAAAAGCGTTTTTATCGGGAGCTGATTCGCAAAGCCGATCTGCGATTTGACGCTCATCTGGAGCGCATGAAAAGGGAAAGGAAATAGGCCATGGGAAGGGACGTAAACGACTTTATCAGCGCTCTGCCTGCAGCCCGTCGTCGCAAGATCGAAAGGCAGGCGGCGCAGATCATGAATGAACATATGAGCCTGCAGGAGCTCCGCCGTGCGCGCAAGCTGACGCAAACAAAGTTAGCGAAGAGCCTTGGTACAGCGCAGAAGAACATCTCCGAGCTCGAACGGCGAACCGACATGCACATCTCTACGCTGCGGCGAACCGTCGAAGCCATGGGCGGAGAGCTTACTCTTACAGCGAAATTCCCGAATGGAGCCCCGATCAAGCTAATCGGTCTAGCAGAGATCGAGGGATAAAGAAGTCACTCCCCTCCTGCTGTCGGACTGCATTTAAATCCCGGTTGAAGAGTCATTTACAAAACTCGCACGGCTGTGCGAGTTTTTGTATTCTACGGGCCATAAAGCGAACAAGTCCGATGCGCGGAGCGAGTTCCCTTCGTCGCATGCGATTCCAACGCACCAACCCCGGTAGACACCAGGAGCGAACCGAACGATGAAGCGACGGATCTGTTCTTACGACCTGGCTGCCGTCCCCGAAGACGGTTATGTCGTGACCGATGATGGAGGCGAGATCTACTTGTGCAATGCGCGTTGCCTTTGCATCTGGGCTGTGTCGCTGGCGACCAAGCCGGGACTGAGCGAGGAGCTCAAGACCCGGAGGGTGGTCCTGAAGGTGCCCGCCGGGGAAGAGTTTGTGTTTGAGACGATCGCCGGACTTGCACGATGGGCCAGCTCCCATGCGCTCGGGACGGCGGAGTAGGAGAGATTATGAAGTGAATAGAGCGGAGGCTAGTCTATCCATGACTGGCTTTAGGGTAGCTACGGCATAATGAAGAACGGGAGGAAGCATGAAAACGTTCTCGCGCCGCGATTTGCTGAAGAGTAGCCTGCTGGCGCCTGCCGCCGCGGCAGCTCAAGGGATGGGGCCGATGGGTGCCGCAATCGAGGCAATCTCCCAGGAGACGCATCCGCAGGCCGTTAAAGCAGTGCCGAATCCCTCAGCATCCGGAGCGGGCCGCGAGCGGCTTCTGCTCGATTTCGGCTGGCGCTTCCACCTAGGTAATTCGAACGATCCCGTCAAGGACTTCGGCTTCGGCAACGGCCGCACCGGCAGCTTCCAGAAGACCGGCTCCTTTCTGCCTGCCGGCACAGTCGGCTTTGACGATAGCGACTGGAAGGCAGTGGACCTGCCCCATGACTGGGCCGTCGAATTGCCGTTTCAAAACGATCCGGCGCTGGCCAGCAAGGGCTTTTACCCCCTCGGCCGTAATTACCCCGAGACCAGCGTCGGCTGGTATCGGCGCGTCTTCGAACTCGAAGCGGCGGATGTGGGCAAGCGGATTTCGCTCGAATTTGACGGTGCCTACCGTGAGACTTTGGTGGTCTTCAACGGCTTCTACATCGGTCGGCACAGCGGCGGATACGATCCCTTCCGTTTCGACGTGACGGACTTCGTCAATCCCGGCGGCCGCAACGTGCTGCTGGTGCGCGTCGACGCCACTTCCAGCGACGGATGGTTCTACGAGGGCGCCGGCATCTACCGACACGTCTGGCTGGTGAAGACCAGCCCGGTGCATGTGAAGCAATGGGGGACGTTTGTCTCCACGGAGATTCGCTCTAATTCGGCAGTGCTCTCTATCCGCACCGAGCTCAGCAACAACAGCTACGAGGCAAAGGACGCCCGGGTTGTCTCCACCGTGCTTGACCCCGCGGGCAAAGAGGTGGGCAAGGACGTAACGGCCACGGTGTCCATTGGGGCCGACGGCGAGCAGACGTGCGAGCAGAGGGTGACCGTGAGCCAGCCCAGGCTCTGGTCGCTCGAGGAGCGCAACCTGTACACCCTGGTCTCCGAGGTCCGCGTAGGCGGCGATGCTGTGGACCGCTACGAGACTCGGTTCGGCATCCGCTCCATCCACTTCGACGCGGACAAGGGCTTGCTGCTCAACGGCAAGCCGGTCAAGGTGAAAGGGACCTGCAACCACCAGGACCATGCCGGGGTGGGCGCCGCGGTGCCCGACGCTGTGCAGTACTATCGCATCCGCAAGCTCATTGAGATGGGGTCGAATGGCCTGCGGACCTCGCACAACCCGCCTACGCCGGAGCTGCTCAACGCCTGCGACGAACTGGGCATGCTGGTCTTCGACGAGACGCGCATGATGTCGTCGAATCCTGAAGGTCTGAACCAGTTTGAAAACCTCGTGCGACGCGATCGTAACCACCCCAGTGTCTTCATGTGGTCGATGGGGAATGAGGAGCGGACGGCAAACCTCGACAAGGGAGTGGGTATTCTGACGGCCATGAAGGCGGTGGCGACGCGGCACGACGGCTCACGGCCTGTCTCGATTGCGCCCACCGGCGCCATCGGTACTGGTGGCCTTGCCGTCGGCGACGTCGTGGGCTACAACTACGCCGATCCCCAAGCCGAGGCCTACCACAAGGCGCATCCCAACAGGCCGATCATCGGCACGGAGACGGTGAGCGCTGTGGGAACGCGCGGCATCTACATCACTGACCCTGACAAAGGTTTTGTCAGCGCCTACGATCCGTACACCACCACCGGGCGCGCGTCGGCGGAAGGCTGGTGGCGCTTCTGCCACGACCGTGAATGGCTGGCTGGCGGGTTTGTGTGGACCGGCTTCGATTATCGCGGCGAGCCATCGCCCAACGGGTGGCCCAACATCAGCTCACAGTACGGCATCATCGATACCTGCGGATTCCCCAAAGACAGCTTCTTCTACTATCAGTCGTGGTGGACCGCGCAACCGGTGCTACACCTCTTCCCGCACTGGAACTGGCCGGGCTATGAGGGCAAGGAGATAGCCGTTTGGGTTCACTCGAACATGGACAAGGTCGAGCTGTTGCTTAATGGCCAGAGCCTCGGCATCAAAGAGTTGAAGAAGGACCAGCACCTGGCGTGGAACGTGAAGTATGTATCAGGCGTCATCGAGGCCCGCGGCTACAAGGATGGCAAGCTGGCCCTCACCGTCCGGCGCGAGACCACCGGCTCGCCCGCCGCGCTGTTGGTTACCCCCGACCGCAAGCAGATTGCTGCCGACGGGGAAGACGTTGCCATGTTCACCGTGGAGGTCCGCGATGCGCAGGGGCGCCTTGTTCCAGTAACCAGCAACAACGTCACGTTCAAGATCAGCGGCTCAGGCCATCTCATAGGAGTGGGCAACGGCGACCCCACGGACCACGACTCCGACAAGGGCTCTTCACGCAAGGCCTTTGGCGGCCTGTGCATGGCCATCGTCCAGTCCACCAAGTCCGCCGGTCCCATTTCTGTTGAAGCCACTTCGCCTGGACTGTCTTCGGCCAGCGTCACCATTGACGCCAAAGAGGTCAAACTGCGCCAGCAAGTGGCCCCATGGGAGCGCATGGCACCCAAGGGCTCCGGAGCCACCGGCCTCTGGCGGCCGGAGCAGGATGGCGCCTCGCAGATCTTCATTCTTCAGCAGGACGGCAACACGCTCACCGGAACCGCGGAAGGCGTCTCCGGTGACTGGGCCGGCGGCGTCGATGCGGCTGCTCCGATCCTCGACGGAAAGGTAGAGGGCAGTTCTGTCAGCTTCAAGCTTGGCAATGCCATGTATGCGGGCACAATGAAGGGCGACCACCTCGAACTGGTACGCACTCCGGTTTCAGGTCCGCAGCGGCCCACAGCCGAGGAGAAGACGGCGGAGCTGCGCCCGGCCATTGGGCCCGCACCCGATGGATCAGACCCCTCCCGTAGCCGCTTCTCCCGTCCCCCGGGCCCTGTTCCGGTGGTGCTGCACCGGGTTCAGCACTAACTGCTCCCGCAGAGGCGGTGGCGGCCGGCGCGCTCATGGCATCCGACTGGAGTCGAAGCCGCAGTTCGCGGCACTCCCTGACCTGCCCCCGATTCCTCACCCACTGATAACTGGAGTTTCTTCGTTTTGGTTTTGCTTTGAGATTGTAATCTCATCGTCGTAGTAGTCGAGGCTGTGCGGATGTGGGAAGCGTTGTTTGCTTTCCACATCTGCATAGCCTGCCTTCAGCCGGAACTCCTCCGGCGTCCTATAGTCGAGCGAGCTGTGCGGACGTTCGCAGTTGTACTCCCGCCGCCAGCTTGCCAGAGTGCTTCGTACATCATTCAACGTTCTGAACCAACTTGCGTTGAGGCACTCGTCGCGCAACCTGCCATGGAAGCTTTCCACATGCCCGTTCTGCATCGGCTTGCCGGGCTGGATGTGTACCAGCCCGACCTTCCAGTCCTCCGCCTAGCCCAGCATGCGCCGCGAGGTGAACTCCGGGCCGTTATCCGAGCGCAGGCTCTCCGGCTTTCCGCGTTCTCCGATCAGCCGCTCCAACACCCGGGTTACGCGACCGCTGCCCAGGCTGGTGTCGGCCTCCAGCGCCAGACACTCGCGCGTGTAAGCATCGACCACGCTCAGGATACGGACCATCCTCCCGGTCGCCAGGCCATCGACGATGAAGTCCATCGCCCACTCCTGGTTGGGACGGATCAGACGCGGCTCCAGCGCTCGATCCCGCACCAGACGCTTGCGCTTCCTGCGTCGCACCGCCAGGCCTTCCTCCGCATACAGTCGGTAGACACGCTTCACGTTCACCTCGTGACCTCGCCGTTCCAGCAACGCATGCAGCCTGCGATAGCCGTAGCGAGGCTTCTGCCGCGCCAGCTTCACCAACTCCTCGCGCAGTTCGATGTTGCGGTCCGGCCGAGGCTCATACCGATAGCTCGACCGCTCCACGCCCAGCAGCTTGCAGGCCGTGCGTTCGCTCAGCCGAAACTCGACCGAGACGAACGCAACCTCTTCTCTTAGACCGGCAAGCTCCAGCCGTTTTTTCGGATCACAGCCTTCAGCGCCTCGCCGTGCAAGCTCAGCTCCGCAACCAGCAGCTTCAGACGGCGGTTCTCGTCTTCCATCGCCTTCAGCCGCTGCGCTTCACTGACGTCCATGCCGCCGAACTTCGACTTCCAGCCATAGAACGTCGCCGCGCTGATCCCGTGCTCCCGGCACAGATCCGCCGTCTTCACCCCAGCCTCATGCTGCTTCAAGATCCCGATGATCTGCTCTTCCGTGTACCGGCTCTTCTTCATCGTCAGCTCCCTCGCTTAGATTACGAGAGAACTCCAGTCCCGACTGGTAGAGTTTTCCGGGGGCAGGTCATCCCAAACATTCCCCGAGTTCAGGGGTCTATACGGAGTTTGCACAGTGAGGAACAGATTCCGAACCGAACACCGGGGCCGGCCCCATTGCAGATAGTCTAGAACCGCCTGTCCCACCTCAAATTGGA
>Ga0302200_10000819_pt1 | contig 30361 bp, 27 predicted proteins | sample II_Bog_N3_1_FD_194585 | JGI IMG/M metagenome (GOLD analysis project Ga0302200, IMG submission 194585) | Peat permafrost microbial communities from Stordalen Mire near Abisko, Sweden - II_Bog_N3_1 | ecosystem: Environmental > Terrestrial > Soil > Wetlands > Peat | place: Sweden: Abisko... | reverse complement strand
CTGACGTGACTTCACTTTTTCGGGCCACCTGATGTGTTAGTCTGGGACGCAAGAAAGGACCAGACGAATGAAAGGCAAGCGATACACGACGGAAGACAAGATTCGCATCCTGCGCGATGCGGACCGCGGTGAAAAAAGCATCTTGGACATCTGCCGGGAGGCGAACATCTCGGAAGTGAGCTTCCACCGGTGGAAGCGGCAGTTCGGGCAGATGGATCTCAATGAGGCCCGGCGGCTCAAGGAGCTAGAGCGGGAGAACAACGAGTTAAAGAAGATGTTGGCGGAGTCGCTGCTGAAGAACCGGGTATTGGAGGCCGTATGCGAAAAAAAGCTGTGAGCCCGGCGCATCGCCGGGCGTTGGCGCAAGAGTTGGTGAGGGACGGGACGTGTTCCCAACGCGTGGCGTGCCGGATGTTGAAGCTGGCGCGCTCGACGTTCCGTTATCAAGGACGGCCGCCCACAGCTAAAGAAGAAGAGTTAAGGAAACGGCTATTGGCACTGTCCGCGAAGCATCCGCGCTACGGGTATCGCCGGATCGCGGCGTTGCTGCGGCGGGAAGGCTGGCGGGTGGGTAAACGCCACATTCAACGCCTGCGGCGAGACGAAGGGCTGCGGGTGCCACCGACGAAGCGGAAGCTGATTCGACGTGGGGTTTCGACTGGGTTGCCGACAACGGCGACGCATCGAAACCATGTGTGGACGTGGGACTTCATCGCGGATGCAACCGTGCGTGGCGGCACCTTGAAGCTGCTGACGATTCTGGATGAATACACGCGTGAATGCCATGTGTTGTGGGCGGAGCGGGCCATGAAGGCGGCGGATGTGTTGCACTGGCTGCAAAAGGCTGTGGCCCAGCACGGGGTGCCGGAATATTTGCGCAGCGATAACGGCTCGGAGTTCATCGCCAAGATCGTGCAGCGGTGGCTCAAGGATAATCGGATCAAGACGATCTACATTGAGCCAGGCAGTCCGTGGCAGAACGGGTTTGTGGAGAGTTTTCACGGTCGTTTTCGGGATGAGTGCTTGAACCGGGAACAACTGTGGAACTTGACGGAAACGCGGGTCGTGGTAGGCGACTACCGGCAGGAATACAATCAGGTGAGACCGCACAGCCGGCTGGGCTACGAGAGCCCGTCGGTATTTGCGGCGCGGAGCTGTCCATCCCCAGCTCCGGTCGGGCTTCGCCCTCCCTACGCTGGGGATGGACAAAGAACAAACGAAAACATAAACTCAACCATGTCTCAGGACTAACTCATGGACTGGACCAGAAAAGTGAAGCCTATCACCTCGTTACCTAGCCCAGCGCGACACCAATTTGCCAGACCTGAATCTTAAGGAAAGCCGAATAGTTTCAGCTTCCCATAATCTTTCCTCAGTGGTTTAATTGCCCCATGAACATTGCAACACTGACGCCGAAACAACTCCGAACCGCTGCCGATCTCCAAGAAAAGATCGCTGGACTCAAATCTGAACTCGCCGCTATTTTTGGCAGTGAATCCGAAGCCGCACCAGCCCCTAAAGCTGCCAAACCCGCTAAACGTAAGCTCAGCGCCTCTCATTTAGCCAAGATCAGAGCTGCACAAAAACTGCGCTGGTCGAAAGTTAAAGCTGCCAAGGCCAAGACCGCTCCTGTTAAGGCTGCGGTCAAGACCGCTCCTAAACCTGTAAAGAAGGGCGGGATGAGTGCTGCTGGTAGGGCTAGAATTGTTGCGGCACAGAAAGCTAGGTGGGCGAAGATTAAGGCTGCCAAGACCGCTCCCAAAGCTCCTGTCAAACCTGCTGCTGTTAAAGCTGCTGTCAAACCCGCTACCAAAGCTGTAAAACGTGTCATCAGCCCAGAAGCCAGGGCAAAAATGGCTGCTGCGGCCAAAGCTATGTGGGCGGCGAAGAGGGCTGCCAAGAAATAAAATCTTAAACAACCAGAAGGCCACTCCTTGACTGGGGTGGCCTTTCTGGTTTGGACCTCAACGCAGGCGGCTAAACACGCTTAAACCACTGATTTAAGTCACCAAACCTTGCTTGCGAGTGTAAAATCAAGAAATGTTTCAGGAACGACACAAAATAGTTCTTGGAATTCCGGCGAGTCGGGAGTAAAACAGGTTAGTCGCTCGCACGGGACTCTCAGTGGAACAAAATAGGCTCTAAATATGAATGTTTCAAAAGGGGATAATCGTCTTTCCAACAAACTCGGTCGTGCCTTGGCAGCTTCACTAGTCGCGGCAGGTCTCTTGCTATTTTTATTTGACGCAATGGCACAAGGAATTCCCGGCGGTGGTGGCAGCAGCGGGACCAACTACACGCCGCTCAATTCTTGGTCGTTCCTTGACCACACCAACTGGACGAGCGATTACAGCAACGCGCCCGTAAGCTTCACCAACCTAGCCATTTCCAATCTTGGCTTGTGGAATACCCTTGTGGTGGACACCAACGTCCCCGCATGGCTCAAATTCAACACGGTTGAAACGAACGGCACGACCAATTTGACCGTGAATCAAGGCAGTATCCTCTTCTGGTTCGCCCCCGGAAGCTGGTCAGGCACGAATGCGGGCGGCACCGGACCGGGCGAATCTGCCCGTCTGTTTGAAGCCGGTGCCTACACCACCAATTCCAATTATGGCTGGTGGAGCCTCTACGTTGATCCAGCCGGAGCCAATCTTTACTTCTCCGCACAAACCAACGATTCATCGAGCACCTACACCAACTATCTGTCCGCACCGATTTCTTGGAAGACCAACTATTTTCACTTCGTCGCGCTGACCTACACCGCAACCAACACGCTCTTGTATTTGGATGGCACACTGGCGACCAATGGCCCCGGCGTGACGGTATATCCGGGTGCAGATATTTTGACAAACGGCTTTTGCATTGGTGGCGACAGCGCCGGAACCAATCAGTCCCACGGCTTGTTCAACAACGTCGCAACCTACAATGTGCCGCTGGACGGTGGCACGATTCAGGGCATTTTCAATGCAACTTACCCACTTTACATGATGAGTCCGTTGAACACCGCGATGGATTCGCTTTCTTCTGCGACATCCAGCCCTTCGTTCACGCCCACCAATTATTCCGCCATCACCGGCGCGGGCAATTTGCAATGGGTTACCAACGCATCTGTTTGTGTGGATGGCACGAATGCGCTGCAAGTCTGGTTCACCAACATCAAGGCAACGGCGACAAGCAACCGGATGATGAAAGTGACCTTCACAATTGAAGGCGGGCTGGATGGTTACACCTATGATGTTTTTGCCACCGCAGTTTTGAATGCACCTCTTACCAATGCCACGGTTGTCTGGTTGGGGCAGGGCTACCATTGCAATACCTACACGGTGAACATCCCGACCACGACCGTCTTTCTTATCATGGGAACACCGCAGGACTCGAATGGCGACGGCGTTACGGATGCCTATTCAGACCTGATCGCCCACATTGACCCGAACACGGCGCAAAGCGACGCCTACGGCGTGCCGTATGCGTGGTATGTCCAAAATGGTTTGAGCGTTTCATCGGCCTTGCTTGACCCGGATAGCGACGGCCTGCTGAATTATCAGGAGTATTTTTACGGCACACGGCCAACGGTATCAGAAGGCTTTTCGGTTTGGGTAAGCCAGCCGGGAACTTCCAGCAACCTGCCCTGATTTAATTTCCCATGAAAACGACGACAAATCTTCTTTGCCTTCTCGCCATCGGCCTGTGCGGTGTGTCCGCTTACGCGGGCTTTCCGTTGGATTTTGCTCCGCCCCCGCCGCCTTGCCCGGCTGATACCTGCTGTCCACCAGGATCGGGAGGTTCGGGCGGCTCCGGTGGTCCGGGTGGTTTTGGAGGCGGAGGCTGCTCAACTTGCAGGGGTGGTGGTCCCGGAGGAGGGGGAGGCAGTATTGGTGCGTCCGGTGCCACTGGCGGAATGCCGGATTGGAAAGTGAACGAACCGAACATTGATTTGCGCCTGCATGACGAGCCGCTGGCATATCAATCCAGCGTTGCACGCGTCTCGTTTCAGATTGATTACTGGCAACGCGACGACCGCACTCCATCGGCCAATGTCTTCACCCTCGGCGCCGGCTGGGAATGTTCGTGGCAGTCCTACATTGACACGGACGGAACCACCTATGACCCGGTGACGCTTTACGGCACCAGCGGCGGTGAAATTCAGTTCAGTGATTTGTCTGGCGCGACGCCGAACTATTATTACAACCTGCGGATGCTGTCCCTCACCGATACGAACGGCAACCTCTCTGGCTTTGACGTATTTTATCCTTCCGGTGCAGAAGACGTTTATTGCTTTCTGGCAACGGCCATCTACGGCAATGTCACCCAGGCTTACTTGAGCCAGAAAATTGACGAACACGGTCACACTACAGCGTTTGTTTATGAGCCTTTCAACCCCACCACCGGCTTGGTGCAGTTGAATTATGTCATTGACCCTGACGGCAAGACCAACACACTTTCCTACACCACCAACGCGAGCTACAACTGCCTGATTTCACAGGTGCAAGACCCTTACGGCCACACGGCCAGCTTCGCCTACGATACCAATGGCTATCTGACCAACGTGACGGACGAGGCCGGGCTGTCTAGTTCATTTGGCTATGCGGATGTCGCTGTCGGCAATGAGTATTTTTACTACTGGTATGGGTATTACGAGACCAATCACTGGCTTGACCAGTTGACCACGCCCTATGGCACGACCAGCTTTTCATTCACCGACGAGGGCCTAGAAATTGATCCTTGGGATATGTTCTATCTGATTTATTACGGTGACTTGAGCAGCATTCTCCGTTCTGTCGTCGTCACCGAACCAAACGGCAGCCACCAGATGTTTGCATACAACAGCTACGTCACGTTCGCATGGAATAATGTCAACACGACCAACATTCCGTCCAGCACGCCGGATGGCTCGCTGCTCGATGATGGCGCATATCTGGTGTATCGGAACAGCTATTATTGGGGACGCCAGCAGTTTGCCAACCTGTCACCCACATTCCTTGCCACCGGTGCAACCAATTGGGATTTGACGCTGTTGACGACGAACGATTTTCTGAATGGCCGCTGGCAGCATTGGCTGCATTCTTCCGGTGGCGGGCAGTCGGACGCGCTGTCCATGGAACAAGACCCCAGCCCAGACGGCAGCACACCCGGCGAAATGACTTGGTTCACCTATCCCGGCCAGCCGCCGGGATATGTTTATGACTTGTATGGCAACCAAGCCTCGTATTTCCAAGGAACCTCAATTTCACCCACGCTAAAAATAAAGGTGTTGCCGGACGGCACACAATGGTATCAGCAGTATCAGCTGGATCAGTGGGGCAATAAAACCAACGTCATCAGCACCTACACCATGCCGGGCGGCAGCGTTGGCATACGCACCAACAGCTATGTCTATGCAAGCAACGGTGTTGATTTGCTGCAATCCATCGGCGCGGATGGCGTGACCACCGCTGCCATCGCCTACGATGACAGCCACCAGCCCTTGTCTGTGACCAATGCGTTAGGTGAAGTTACCAGCTACACCTATAACGGCAACGAACAACCTGCCAGCATTACGCAGCCCAACGGACTCGTCACGACGAGCATTTATGGCGCGGATGGTTTCTTGGCGCAACAGATTGCGATAGGTTACTCCACCAACAGTTACACCTACACCAACGGCTTGGTCTATACCCATACCGACGAGCGCGGCCTGACGGTGACGAATAGCTGGGATGCACTACAACGCCTGACCCAAGTTGCCTATCCCGATGGCACTTCAATTGCCTACTCTTACAACAATCTTGATCTGGCAAAGGTGGTTGACCGCATGGGGTCCGCCACCGGTTACGGCTATAACGCCATCCGCCAAAAGATTTTTGAAACGAACGCGCTGGGTAATGTGACCAGCTACACTTATTGCGACTGCGGGGCATTGGAGGCCATCACCAATGCGCTGGGCAATGTCACGCAGTTTGTCCACGACAATCAGGGCAATCTCGTCAGCGTCGCCTATCCCGATGGCTACGGCGTCACAAACCAATACAACTTGCTTCGGCAACTCATCCAGCGCACCGACAGTTCCGGTGCGGTGTTGAATTATATCTTCAATAATCAGGGTTTGCAGACGACTATCAGCAACAGGGTTGGACAAGTTGCCGCCTACGCCTTTGACATTGATGACCGGCCAACCAATGCCGTGGATGCTAACGGCGTGAGCGTGGGCGTGGCTTACGATAATCTTGGCCGGTTGTTGGCGCGCAGCTATCCCGACGGCGGCGCAGATAATTACGGCTACACACCGAATGTGTCCGGTGTGACCAGTTATACCAATCCGATTGGCAACGTGACGCTCTTTGGTTTCGACGCTTTGAATCGCAAGATCAGCGAGGCGCATCCGGGTATGACAACAAACCAATTCGCTTACAATGGCGCGGGTGACCTGCTGGTGTTGACGGATGGCAAAAATCAGACGACCAGATGGCTCTATGATTCCTTTGGACGCGTAACCAACAAGGTGGATGCACTGAACCGCATCATTTTCATTTATGCTTTCGACGCCAACAGCCGATTGACTAACCGTTGGACACCCGAAAATGGAAACGCATTTTATGCTTTTGACTCCGTTGGCAACACGACGCAAATCTGCTATCCGCAGCAGACCAACTCTTATTCTTACGATGCACTAAACCGACTGACAAACATGGTGGACGCAGCGGGGACGACAACGCGGAGCTACACGCCAGCAGGATTTCTGGCCAGCGAAGGCGGTTTGTGGTCTGGCGATACGGTTAGCATGGGCTATACCAATCGGCTACGAAACAGTTTGAGCATTGGTTCGTCATGGAGCCAGAGTTACGGTTACGATTTGGAGCGGCGACTTACGCAAGTTGCTTCCCCAGGGGGAGCATTCAATTACAACTATCAGTTTCAACCGGCATCGCCGCTGGTGACGGAAATCGGTCTGCCCAATGGCGCCACCATCACAAATTTCTACGATCCGATGGCACACTTGACGCAGACCTCATTGAACAACCATTGGGGTCACACGCTCGACAGCTACGCTTATGATTATGATTTAGCCAGTGAGCGGACAAACATCGTGCGTAACCTTGGGCTGACCAGTTCCACGGTGACGGCGAAGTATGATTCCATGGGCGAATTAACCTCATGGAACGCCAATGAAACCAATGGCACACCACGCCAGAATGAACAACTCGCATGGGCGTATGACGCGGCGGGCAATCTGCGATTGCGAACCAACGGTGGATTGGTGCAGACTTTTGCCGTGGACGCGGTGAACGAATTGACCAATATCACGCGCACCGGTGTGTTGACGCTTGCGGGCGCCACACCTGCCCCGGCCACGAATGTCACGGTGAACGGCTTGTCGGCGCAGATTTACGGTGACTTTGTTTTTGCCGCCACAAATCTTTCTCTGGCAAATGGCAACAACACATTCACCAATGTAGCTGTCAATCTCTATGGCGTCAGAGTTACAAACACTTTGACGGTGAACCTGCCCCAAAGCGTGAATCTTGGATTTGACGCCAACGGCAACCTGACTAACGACAGTTTGCATTCACTGGCGTATGATGCGGAAAACCAACTGACCAACGTAACCGTAGCCAATAATTTCAAAGAAGATTTTGCCTATGATGGTTTGAACAGGTTGCGGATCAAGCGTGAATACTCGTGGAGCGGCAGCGCTTGGATCAAGATCAACGAAATTCGTTTTATCTGGGACGGCGATGTCATTGTGCAGTTGCGAGACTCCAACAATGTGCCGACGTTGACGCTGACGCGCGGATTGGATTTGAGTGGCAGCTTGCAAGGTGCGGGTGGGATTGACGGGTTGCTGGCGATGACCGATGGCAGCGGGGCAAATTACTTCTATCACGCCGATGGCAACGGCAATGTCACCGCCTTGATTGACGCGCAAGAGAACATGGTTGCACGGCGCGAATATGATGCCTTTGGCCGCACCATCAATCTATCTGGTAATAAGGCGGTGGTAAATCCATTCTGGTTTTCCAGCCAGTTGCACGATGAAACTACCGATTACTACCACTACAAATACCGGGTTTATTCACCCATCCCGCAACGCTGGTTAAATAGAGATCCAATCGGAGAGAAAGGATTTGAAGCGCTTCGTAATTCAAGTCAAATTGCTATGAACAATGTTGTTAATCTTTATTTGTTTGTCGCCAATGATGCGCTTAATTATGCCGATCCACTTGGATTGACAATTTGGTTATGCACTCGCGACGTGAGCGGTTTTCCGTTTATTGGAAACCATGCATATCTTTGGAACGATAAAAATAACAAGCCCTGTGGAATGAATTCCTCGTCCGGCAAGGGGCCAAGAGGACGACATGACGTTGATACTGGCCCAGGCACGCCAGGGCAGACTTGCTCAAAAGTTGAAGGCAGCGAAGGGAAAGAAGATGATGTTATGAGTTGTTGCAATAAGAATGCCAACAATGGGCCTTGGATACCTGGCGTCCACGATTGTCATAATGCGGCAGATAACTGCCTTGAAAAGAATGGCCTAACTCCGCCCGAGCACAATCGTTTGAATCAGCCACCTTATGTGAACCAACCCATACGCACACCTCCGTGGGGACTGCATTGATATAAATATAAACTCAAAACCTTATGAAAAAAGCATTTCTCCTCGGAGTTTGGTTCCTTCCTCTCACCGCCTTGATAATATTTATAGGAACAACTTTTGTTGGAGGCAACACAAACAGCACCTTGTTTCAAGGTGTTATTGATATTGATTCAAAGGTTAAAAACAGGCTGCTGACGGAAGCCGGATTTTCAGGATCGTATGTTCCCAGTATAACAAGAAATTCGATGGGCACGAAGATTTACTTGGAGGTGGTAAATCTAACAAACAAAGAAATGTCTGTTCTGATTGTCTCAACAAATAAGATTGAAAAAAAGTCTTTGCCAGGAATGTCCCCAATTTTTGATGACCAAGACCAGATTATCTGCTTTATTACAAATCAAACATTGTGTTTTAGCAATGGTTCTAAAATCAAATTTACGGTATATGACCGATTCGGATTCTCCCCTGGTGGAAAATTCTTTTTCTTTTGTGATTCAACGAACGGCACAACTGTATCTCGCACTGAAGACCCGCTAAAGTCGCTTCTAATTCTTCCTCCAAATTTTTTGCCGCAGTCAATTTTTGAACAAACGAATCAAATTATTTTATTTGGCCGGAAAGAAAACCGCGAAAAAGGAGGCTCAATATATGGGATTGTGCTTTCTAAAGGCACACCTTTATCAATTGTAAATCAAGAAATTGATCTTTCTTTGGCGGGCGGGGTGATTGACTTGGCAGTTAGTTCTGATCTTTTGCTTGTTGAATCAAAATCTGATTTATTTCCGGTTTGGTTCTTGGTTGATATTAAAACAGCTAAGCGTGAAAGGATTGGTTTTGCCGGAGAAAAGGGTTTTTTCTTGGCTAACGAGCTTGGTGACCGTTTGAAAAACGGAATTAGGCCAACAAGAGTTAACTCACTAGGCCACTAACATAGGAATTGATAAAGGTTCGGCATTTTATCATGCCGACGGTAACGGAAACATCACGGCTCTAATAGATAACTATGAGAATATTGTTGCGCGTTATCTCTATAACCCATTTGGAAAACTTCTCGGACAATGGGGGGTGTTGGCGGCAGTAAACGAAATGCGGTTTGCTAGCAAGGAATGGAACGTAAATTCAGGACTGTATTACTATCTTTATCGTTTCTACGACCCAAATTTGCAGCGGTGGATAAATCGGGATCCGATCGGCGAATTTGGAGGAATCAATCTTTACGGTTTAGTTAACAATGCCCCTATCAATTTATACGATCTCGACGATCTTTTGTCTCCCAGCAACCCGAAATGTCAAGCGATCGCAAAGAAAAATTGCAAACCTTCAAAAGGAAATCGCGGATCGAACACGCGAGCTTTACAAGGATCCATTGGGGTTGCCTAGCTGGGATCGAAAGTGGCGCCAGAAAATATTAAACATAATGAAAGCCAACTTGGCGGCGCAAAAGGCAAGGTATCAGGCTGAATGCAATGATCCAGATCCTAGCCCGCCAACCTGCCCAGTGCCAGTGCCAATCCAAATTCCATCGCAAAATCCTACTCAACAAAAATACGCATGGGTATTGGTCGGCACATTGGTCGGCACCGTAGCCTACTGGGTTTGTAGCGAGGGAACGCGCGTTCTCTTCCCACCACGAAATCTAATCCCAATTTTATGAACCGCAGCAGAACTAATTATGATGGCTCAGCTTGGATGGTGAAAGCAATAGCGTTGGGTTATTCTGCTTATTTAGAGATCGACTTACTAATCTACCGCCATTACGGACTCTCCAATTTGTTTTTGCCACGATTCTAATTCCATGCCATTATTTATTTATGAAAGAGAGTGAAAAGATTGATGAGGTCTCTGCGCTAATCACGGCATGGTTTTCTGGAGAATATACAATGTTTGATGCATGCACCGAAGAACCAGAGATTGCTTGGCAAGCCATTATCAAAATATCACAGCGCGAATTGACAGATGAACAAATAGGCTTGCTTGGATCTGGACCGCTCGAGACATTGATCGCTTGGCATGGTGTGGATTTTATAGACCGTGTGATTGATGAGGCTAGGCGTAGTCCTCGGTTTAAACACTTGCTGACAATGGTTTGTCGCCGTGGAATGCCAGACGAAATGTGGAGACAAATCCTAAGAATACGTTAAAGCATGTCAACTTTCAATTACTGGGTTGTTTTGCACAATCTACTTCGAACAAAACGCCACGACCAGCCCCACCGCATCAAATATGTCCATGCGGGCATTTTCACTCGTCCATGCCTTCCGCTTGGTTGGTATGCTCGCTGAATGAGGAAAAAATCGGTGTGGTGAGTCAAACACAACCCGAATCAAAGTAGCTATTCAACAATCCAACCCCCCCCAACAACGGAACCAAAAGCTGTCCAACACATCATTCCAAGACAACTTCGCCATCCAAAGCCAAATCCTTCCACCCCTGACTATATCGATCCCCTACGACCAGATCATTGCGGAGACAAACATTGAACTTTTCCCTGACCAACGGCTTCATCATCTCCTTAAACACACTCCGCTTAATCGGTGCCAGGTCTTTATCTCTCACTATTTTGGCGAACGATTCATAGGCCAGACCTACTAGCAAGATTTCGTTGGACTTGGCTGACAATGCTTTTTCAATAAAAACCCTGGCCAACCTCTCATGTAGTTCGATCCCGTTTACCCTAGAACGTGGGCTGGTCGCTGAAAAGAAATCCTCTGAAACGCTCAATATTGATTTGGCACGCTCAACGATGGATTTGATGACCGGATCGCTTCTGAAACTAGTGAATAGCTGGAAGATGTTGATGTCCTTCTGCAATTCCAAAGCACATCTCGCAAACAAAGCTCTCAACAAATCTCCTAATTTAGCTTCGGTAGTGGCGTGGTAGAGCTGGTCAACTGGGTCAAAATAATAGAACTGTGACTCGGGCAACCAATAAATCACTGAATGTCCTAGTCTCCGATCACCTCCCAGAGCCGAAGCCATGAAGGATTCGTTGACGGACAGGGGCGATGAACTGCTAAACCCGTCGACACTTGAGATCCGGTTCTCTAGGAATGGTGCTCCGTGGGTCTTTGCACTAGATGGGAAGAGATTGCAGAACCATTGTGAAGCTGTCTTGATCTTGGTCAATGGCTGGCCGAACTGGTCTGTGTTGCTGATGTTTAGTTCGAGGTGGTTGAAAGTTGCTGGTTCCATGCTAATAATTGTTCGTCGGTTGGTTTGTGGGCTTTCTCTGGTCTGATTGGGCGCAGAAAGCTCAATCTCCACTCGCTTTCCTCCCATTTTATGCGGGCTGATTGGAGCTGGCTTTGAGTACGAGAGGTGGGGCTGGATTGTGGTTGATCAAAGTTCATGTTGAAATACTATGCATAAATCTCCGTTTATCTTATATACCATTTTGTATCACCTCTATCCTTACTTTTGCCTCTTCACCTCATCCCCGCACTTAGCAGGGAACATCTGGCGTTTGATTTGGTGGATGAATTCGGCCGTCATTGCCTTTTGTCCTAGTTCCTGAGCAATTCTCCTAGCCAACTCAATCCGCTCAGTCCTAGTCAACCCAAAGAACTCGAAGATCTGAGGCAATGAAGTGGGGGAAGGCAGGTTTTGAATGCCACTTGATTGCAGATCCTCGACAATACACACCGCTTCTGACATGGCATCTATATTGTAAGCATCGAACCCCCACCTCCTTTGTGCATATTCATCAAATGTCATGTGTGTGGGGTGAAGCTGATGGTCGCGAATGTAAACCAGATCCTTGGCTACACTCGACAAGACCAGGAACTTTTGAATTAGGCCACGTTCCAAAGCCTCGAACTCTGCTTGCTTCGATTTATCTTGGATTGGATTACTATGACTGGGATTGCGAAAACTATGGATAATTCGCATATGATTACTTTTCAAGGGCATTCATGTGGGGGCCTCGCATATGAATCTCTAGCCAATCCAACAACTCCTCAATGTCGTAGGTGATGTCGAGATTGGAGCGTTTGGAATCGAGTATTTGCGGTTCACCCACCCCATTATCGTTAAGCCCCTTCTTTGGAGCTTGGGCAGCCTTTTTAGCCAGTTTCTTGTTCCGGCTCTGTAATGGTGTAGTCTGGGTAATCGATGCGCCAGAACCGATCCTGGGGCTTGGTTTGGAAGAATGGGGGAGGGGATTGGGATTTGATTGATCTTGTTTCATGTTGGTTTCATATAGTTAAGCCAGCTCACCCACCATCTGTTCTGGTTTAAGGAGCTTGGTGAATGTGAAATGGTAGTGTCTGGCTGATCCGTAATGGGTTTCAGGCAGCTCACTCCATTCTATTTTCACTCCGCCGCCCCTGATCTCACCACCATATCGCCACAATTGTTCCCTGATTTCCTTTGGCCTGTATGTAGTGGGGATGTGGTTGCGGTGTTTCTTCATCCACCTACTAATTGTCTCTGAGGTAATTTCCCGGCGCTCATATTCCTTGGCCGTCTCGATCTGGGCTGTCCTGAGCATCGCAAGGATAAATGATGGCAAACCAGTATCAGGGCCGTCGATGGGGAGGAAATCTGGATCGATGGCTTTGGTCGTTGTTGTGTCGTTGGAATTCATAATGGGTTGAATGTTGTGATTGTGTTCAGGTAGTCGGATCAAAGGCTCACTAATTGGAGAGCCTTGGGTTCCGGCGCGCCCTTGTTCCAGAGCGTGCCGGCCCCGATTATGTTCATTTTTGCGAGCGATCTTCCCAGTGCTGAATTTGATCTTTTCTTGACCAGTGATGATATTCCCACCCCTTAAGGAATTAAGGGGGTGGGGATTATCCCACTCAACGGCATTTTCCCGGCTAACGAGGGCAGGAAGATCGGGGTGCGTATCGATGGGAAGATCGCTTTTCATAGCTCCTTTTTCACCTGTTCTTGGGCTGGGATGATGTAGTGGCCTTGGCTATTCTGAACCATTGCATCCAGAACTAGCGCCGAGTTCATGGTCACTGGTTTCCGGGAGAGCAGGGGCTTTGGACGCTTGCCTAGGCGCGGAACCTGAACTTCATACAACTGCTCATCTTCGATCAGCTCGTTTATCATTTCGAGAGTCAGGTTCTTGCCAATGTTGTTTTGCCGGCAAACCTTGACCAGAGCTTCCTTGGCTACCAGCGCATCTTGGGGGACGTGCTTCATCACATCGGCCACCGACTTGCCGCTATTGGCCCGCAGCTCCTCGGCTTGAGCTATGGCCATCTCGACCCAGCAAATCGTGTCTGGGCGCCTGCTATGGCCGATGTAGCGCTTCATGGTCACGCTCTCACCATCCGCCGCCCTCCACTTCAGCCTCGCCCCACGCTTCGCTGCTATCAGTTCGTAGAGGTTGTCCACATCCGTCTTGTTCAGCGCAATGATGGCGCGGCTCCAGTTCGACCACTCAGCGCTACCGGCACCCAAATACGTCATGTCGGTCAGCTGCCTGTCCGGGTCTTTGTTGATCTTGTTCGTGTGATGGATGATGACCACGCCGCATTTGTGCTCAGTCAATAGTGGAGCCAGATAATTGCGCAGAAACGTGCCAACATCCTTCTGGCTATTCATGTCGCTGCCGATGTAGGCCAGCGCAGGATCGATCCACAATAGGTCGGGCTTGATCTTCTCTAGCAACGGTTCAATGACTGCGTGACACAAGCCCATGCCAGTTTTGCTGCTCTCCTGGGTCACGTAGATGTTCTTGCACGCCTCGGCCTGTTCTTCCGGGCTCAAGTTCAGCCCATTGAACACGCCGGTCTTCATCTCGGCCAGGTCGCCATCGTCGTTCTCGGCCTGGATCAGCAACGATTTGAGAGGTCGGGCTGGTTCAAGGCCGAACACTGGCTGGCCTAAAGCCCATTTAATCATCAGTTGCATAGCGAGGCTGCTTTTGCCGTGTCCTGTAGGGCCGACGAGGAGCAGACCGCCGCCACGGCAGAGATAACGGTGTTTCAGAAGTTCAGCCGGGTCATTTCCTGCTGGCTTTACAAACTCGTCCAGCGTACGGGCAAATGGCTCACCGTCGTCTTCATTGCCTCTCGAATCAGAGTCAGTTGAACTGGTGCCGGTCTTCGTCGCCAAATATGCTGCGGCGGCCGCGCTCGCACCGGTTAAAGGCGGTGAGGCGGATGTTACTGTTGTTGTGCTGGCTAGGGTCGGGGAATTGGTTGTTGTGTTGGTATTCATAATTATGTGATTTATGATTCCCGGGACTGGCTGCTCTTGGGTCTTGTGCAGCCAGACCCGGAAACCTGTTCATTTCTGGGTCTCATCCTCCTTCGGTTCGGGGCTTGGGTAAATATTCTCGACCAGGACCAGCGGCCAGTCGAACTTCTCATCGTGCTTGCCATGGATCAGATCAATCTCGCACCACTTATTACGCAAGACCGTGTTCAAGTCGATGTTCTGGTCTGCATGGTCGGCGAAGAACTGCTTGCCCAACAGATCTTCCAAGAACATCCTCAATCTACTATTGCGGCTATTATCGTCAGGGAAAGTAGCTCGGGCACAGCATTCAAACCGCTCCATGCCTTTGACCAACACCTCGAAATGGATGATGACGTTTCTCGCACCATCCCTGGCACCTTTGACCGGCCGCTTATCGATATGGGTGATTCTGGCTTTGAAAAGACCTTCCGGGAGCTTGTAGGTCGTGTCCTTGGCTACGTAGAACTCTGTGGAACTCATACAGCCTCCTTCTGGTTAAGCTGCTTCGCCTGCCATGCCGCCCACTGCTCCAAATCCTTTTGAATCTTCCCAATCAAGTTTAACCCATCCTGCTTCTTCGCCGAGTTGGTGAAGATGTTGTAGAGGGACTGCACCTTCGCCTTTATTTCAGAGATTGGCACCAAATTGGAGCCATTCGTCAGCAGACCAGCTACATTAGGCTGTGCAGTGTCTTCGTTGCGTCCATCGGCACCATTGACCGTCTTCGGCGGCTTAGGTTCGCGTACAGGAGGCGGGAATATCTTGTCCCTGGCAACCTTGAAGCTCTCAGCGGTGGCGCGTTTGCCGCCAACCGCCTCAAACACTTCGCAGGCAACTTCTACCTGATCACCGGGCGCAAGGTTGCTGATATATCGCACTTCAGCTTCCTTCGTCGGGATGTAGAGGTCGACATCATCAATGCTTTCCAGGTGCTTTACGCAGAGGTGAGCCTTGATGAGCCGGTTAGCGTGGGCTTTGCTGTAATCCCATTTCTCGTCCAAATACGTCTCGAAGCTCCTGTTCTCTGGCGTGCGAAACAATTTGTGCTCGCGGATTTGCCAGAGCCTGAACCCGAGGATACACCATCCCTGCAAGTTTTGCCCAATATCGGCTTCACACTCCGTCAATAACTTCTGTTCTTTGTCATCCAGCAACCCTGTCCTGGCTGCTGTATCCGCCGTCTGATTGCCCTGGGCTTTGACCGACGAACCCGCATTCATCGGGTTGGTGGTCGCGGAACCCAGAATGTCCGCTTTCTTCGATGCCGATTTCTCGGCGTTATGTTTACTGGTCATAGTATGTTGTTGTTGTTTGCTGGAACTTTCGCATCCTAGCGTTAAGCGCAAGCACGAGGCTTGACTGGCAAGGCACGGCCTTTAACAGCCATGCCTTGCTGCCCGTTCTGGATTTTGGGGGCGGGCTTTTAGTTTACGCCCGCGCTGGTTTTGAAGTTCTTTCCAGCGCACAGTGGATTTGTCAGCCCGATATACGGCATGACCGATCCACACTTTTCATTTTGAGGGTTGCGAGTTCTGGTTCTCCTCGCGCAGTTTCCGTTGAAGTCTTATCGGAAAGGAGCCTGCTATCAGACTCACATCACCATCTTATACAAACTAGTAGAACTCGTCAACAACATTCTTGTCGTCTCATTGCCATTTATAACACCGGGGTATATCGCAATGACGCAAATCCTGGGAACGAACCGGAACTGTCAACCATTCTCTCGTTAACTAGTATTTCACTTATCACCAACTTATCAGATGCGGGCTGGGTGGAAAAGAAAAAGCTCCAAATACTAGATAAGCGCGACATCAGCCACCCTCGATAAATGGTCGCGAAAACCAGCCGTCATTTTATATTGATAATCGCGGCATCCAAAATATCCATGGCCAGTTTAACTACCAATGCTACAACGGGTGAAAGCATCACCGCGAACAACATTGCTCGGCTAGTCCAGCATTGCCCTTTTGCCGGGGCGGGTTTCGGATAATCGGGTGTTACGCCAGCGGCAATCATGCGGTCGTAAAGATCAGGATGAATCTTGCTCGACCGTTTAGGCATCACGGCCGGCATCTGGTTCGTCTGGTAAATCCGTTCCAAGGCCCGTGCATAAACGGCCGCATCGACTTGGTTCTCCACGGCGATCTTGTCCGCCCTAGTTTCCATGCGACGAGAAACCCGGATTCCCGCTAGCCAGACAATCAAAACGCCAATCAACAGCAGCCAGAACGCACTTGTGCCCATGTTGCCCAGTGAACTCATGGGTCTGGCAAATATCAGCGGATAAAAGGCCATCGCAACCAGAAGACGCACAAACAAGACTTTGCGGGGCTCGTTTAGGTGGCCAAGCTCATGCGCGCAAACCGCCTTGATTTCATCTTCCGTGAGCGTTGTGAGCAGCTTGTCGGTGAACATCAGCTGCCGGGTCAACGGAAAGGCAAGGGCATTGCTGATGTAGGTGGACAAAATCCATGAAGCGCGAACCGGCACCCCCATTTTCTGCGACACCTCATTGACCATGTCTTTTAGATGCTCGGTGGCGGGCTGAACTAGGCGAAACCACCTCAACAGCAGGATCCCGAGGCCGAAGTTGAATGACAGCAGCAGAATCAGGACGCCACCCGCCACTAGCCAGGTCAGGAACCCGAAATCCAATGGCATGTTGATTATCGTAAAGATCAGCACCGCCCACCATAGGAAGAAGAGGAACAGGCTCGCCGCCAACAGATGCAGCCAAGCCTTGAATCCCAGATCAGGGACCACTTCGCGGCCCATGATGTAGTTGGCTGAAACAGTCCCGACGAAACCGGGGATTGCGGCGAGGAGAAAATCTTGGTCAGGGCAGAGCGAATAGCAAAACATTCCAACGGTGGCGGGAATCAGCCACGAGTTGATGCGTGCCGATATGCGGGCGGGATGAAGCAGCCTCGCCCGTTCCATCCAATGCTTTCCAACGCTTATTCGCCATGGCCTGAGCGCGAACCAGTTCAACGTCAACGCCAGCAGAAAGGCGAAGCAGAAGCCTCCGGTAGCCAGCGAGATTGCCATTGGGTCTGAATAGCAAAATGCCAGAGACACATCAAATTATTGTTTTGGACATCCGGTGGTCTGGCCGCAATAACTGGGTTTGACACCCCATAACCAATTCTGGAACATCCCGTCAAATGGCCTTGATGCCAAAATCGAAATCGTGGCGGGCAATCATCTCCTTGGCAGGCTTTGCGCTGTTGATCGCCCTTTGTTATGCCGAGGAAAACTGGCGCGGCAAACGGGACTGGGACAATTGTAAGCGCGAACTCGAAGCCAGGGGTGAAACAATCAATTGGAAGGATTACATCCCGGCGCCAGTCCCTGACAGCCAGAACTTTTTTGCGGCATCGAACATGTCCGCTTGGTTTATCAAGTCCCGCTCCGGCCAACCTACGTCGAATGATTTGTCAGCCCGTTTAAGCTTCGGTGAATTCGTGCGCCAATCTCCAGGATCCAATTCCGTTACCATGATGGAATTGACGGTGTTGCCACCGGGGAGCCTCGCTGCTGTCACCAATAAACCGGACATTGTGCTGCGATACAGTTCGGTCGGCGGCGCATTCTTTATTCAAGACGCGCCGGGTGATACCAACAACATCGATATCCCAATCATTCACTTTATCGACGTTCCCATCACCGTTGCCATCGAAAACCTGGCAAGGTTGGCAAACCTCAATTATTTGCTCGATCCGGCGATTGGATACGACCAGGCGGATCGGGCCGGCCAGATCAAGGCGGAACCCGTGCTCTCTGTCCACTGGAAGCACATCACTGCCAGGCAGGCTTTGATTGCCATTATCAACAAATATGGGCTTCAGCTGATTGAAGGCCGAACGAACAACATTGCCCGGATTGTAATGAGTGAAGCGTCCAGCCCTTCAGTGTTCGCCTCCCCCGAGGACCGCAACAGGCTGGCCGCACATTTCGCCCGTCAACTAGGGACGAATGCTATCGGGGCACAATCTCCGGTATTGCTTGTCAAACCGCTGGATCAGGTGCAGCCATTGCGAATTGACTGCTACGCCGAAGAAATGCCGGCAGACAAGGATTTGATAGAATTGGTCACGGAACTGTTTCCGAATGCCGCCGCGCACCTCGGCTCACCCCGCATTCAGGTTCATTCGCCAAGGCCAAATGTTTTGCAAGTGACAGTGGATGCCGTTTATGCCGCCGACTACCTGGCTTGGAGCGACCGGTTCGATTCCGATTTCGACCTGATCCGTGAAGCCCTTAAACGGCCATACGCGCGAATGGGCGGCAGCTATGCCAACCCTTTTTCCATGCCGATCCCGAATTTTGTTGCGGTCCGGGCTGTAGCGCAAACCCTCGCGCAACGGGCACAGGGTCATTTGCTTTTGGGTGAGCCGAAAAAAGCCCTGGAAGATTTAACTTTGGTAAAAGACCTGTGCCGGTTGTTGGAGGCCAGGCCAACGGGCAGACCGATGACTTTGGTGGCGACAATGATCAACGTGGCCGTCACGGGATTATACACAGACATTATTGCAGACGGAATGCGCCTGAATGCCTGGAACGGGCCGCAACTAGAGCAGCTTCAGGAACAGCTTAAGGAAATTGATTTGCCTCCATTTCTGCTTGAATCATTCCATGAAGAGCGCGCCGGAGTTTGTTCTTTCATGGAAAACCTGTTGTCCGAACAGCCCGGCCTGTGGCAAATCATAAAATCTGAAAGCCGGTTCGCCATTCCTCGCGGCTGGATGTATCAAAATCTGGTTTGCATTGCCACACTGGATCAAAAGGCGATTGATGCCTACGATCCGGCCCACGATGTGTTTGTGCCGGAACGCATGAAACGGTTTGAGCACGAACTGGACGTGATTGACGGCCATTTCAGGCCTTACACATTTTTTGCCGCCGTTGCGGTTCCCAATTATTGCAAGGCGGTGCAAACCTCGGCGCGTAATCAAACCCTAGCCAATGAGGCGCAAATTGCCTGCGCCCTTGAGCGATTTCATCTCGCGAACGGGGAATATCCCGACACGCTTGATATGCTCGTCCCGCAATTCATCAGAAGCCTGCCTCACGACCTCATTGGTGGAAAGCCATTGCATTATCATCGAATCGCTGGCGGCCAGTATTTGCTTTATTCCGTGGGCTGGAATGAAACGGATGATGGCGGGCAGACCGTGTTAAAAAAGGACGGCCAGATCGATTTTGACAAGGGTGACTGGGTTTGGCGTTATTCAGCGAAGTAAATCCGCTTCATGCATAAAAAGAGCCTGGCCAACCCAATAGCCAGGCTCTTCAACCCAAACCTCATGAAAACAACTGCACTAAATCAGACACGGACACGCTCAGCCTGTTCAATCTTCAGCCAAATATATTTGAACCAGCGTTTCACGATCCGGCCAGTCAAAAGTAAGAATACGAATTGTCTGGCCATATCCTTAAGATTGCCAGGCCGCCACGGATTCATGATCAAGTCCTGGCCACCGTCATTCATATACTGGGCGTGGTAGCTGAAGGCGTAGCCGACAGGATTCCTCGCACCACCACCCCGGCTATTCCTGCCCCGACCATACCGAATTTGGGCATGGGCGAACTTTCCAATTTGCCTGAGCCGAGTCCTGTCCAACAACCGCAATGCCCCAGAAACGAACGGCTTATTGTGCAGAGCCTTGAACCCAGACGCCCAGCACATCGGTCTTGGCCCGTTCTCCCCGCCCTTGATTCGGCCCACACCTTGCGCAACTAGTTTATGTTTGAGCGACGCCATGGCCTGAACCTTGGTAGCTAGGATTGGATGTTCTAGGCCAGCTATCCTTAGTCGGTTTTTGAGCTGAGCCGTCTTTTCGCATAGTTTCTTGACCTCCTTTTTAGCGGAATCAGGTTTTGCCCTCATCAAACCATCATAACGGATCTGATAGCCCACGAACTGCACCCACGGAACACAACCGAACCACTTCTTCCCTGACCAGCGATATGGGGCTTTGCTTTTGTTATCCCAGTGCTTCTTCCCGTAAATGAGAGTGCGTTCAGGTTTGTGGTAGGGGAGCTTGAGGTTGTCCAGTTCACCTAGATAAGCCTCGAATGCAGCCCCACAATGCCCTTTATTCGGTGAGAGCAGGATCATGTCGTCACAGAAGCGGTAGTAGTGGATCTCGGCCTTCAAATTGTCCCGCCTCCTCTCCACGCATTTGTCAGCAGCGTCCAGAATTAGATTAGCAATGACACCGGAGATCGCACCCCCTTGAGGCACCCCGATCCTTGCCGTCCCAGGGTCGGTGTGATGTTTGTGCAAAGCTTCCATTGGCCAGGGGAAATGACCTTGCCTGTCCCTCTGGCGTAAACGTGGGCCAGCCTGACCCAATACATTGACCGGAAAACTGTAGCAGTTCAGATATGCCGTGAAGATCTGGTCGACTCGGATATCTAGGCCAGCGTCGTGTGCGGCTTGACGGAATGCAGCCAAGGCCACTCCATGATCAACCGTGTCAAAGAAGCCACGGATATCACACTCCGCCACAAACAGATCGCGGTTAGGAGAATTATGCTTAAGATCATATACAGCGTTCAAGGCTGCGTGGTGGGTCGATGCCTTGCCTCCCCTACGCGCCCTGAACGCATACGAGGAGCTGGAAAACCGCGAATCAACAGCGTCACGGAGATAGCGGGTGAAGAGGCAGAGAATCAGGTTGTCAGCGAGCGTGAACCGGCATAATGCCCGGTATTCGTGGCCTTTCTTTAGCTGCCAATTGATCAACGGCGGGATGAATTCAAACGGTTGACTGCCCAACACCCGCGCGCGGACAGCGGCTATGAAACGATCTAGTTCACCGACCCAGGGCTGAGCCGGTGACTGATGCCGCAACGTCCTAACAGCATTTTGCAGGGCTAGTAGATCCGGATTTAGACCAGCTCTCCGGTTACGCGGCCGGGAAGGCGCCCATTGCCTCCGACTAGGCAACAATTGGTAGAGCAGGTTCGCAGGATCAGTTTCGGGTAAATTGCCAACCAGCCGCGCGATGTATTGCCGGTCATTCCTGGATTCGGCCAGCTTCAGCCGCTCTTTGCAGAGGTGGCTGATGATTTGGTCATCGCTGAAGTATTCGGCTAGCATTGGCATAAAGTGGAGGGGAAACTGGTTGCGGAATTAATCGGCAAACCAAACACGATTGCCTTCGTAAACTGGCTGGTGCCGTAGCAACTTGATTCAGCCAGTGAGCGCCGACGACAACTGGCTCTCGGCGCACGCGACCAGTTTCCACAAAATGGTTTTAGGTTAGCCACGGTTGTTGCTGTCCGGCTTGGCGGTTACCGCAAGGCCATGCTAAAGATTTCAGCACGTATGCCAGAAATCTCTACGCCAAAATAAATCTTCGCATCCGGATCAGTTGCGAGTAATTCGTTGTCCTTTGTGACCAGCCAGCTATGCCGCCGCCACATACCATCATCCCACAGCGAATAGCCGGTCATGAAACGGAATGCCGCTCTGTCATCTTTCCAAAGCTGGCCCCAGGAATCGTGGTTTTTGCTGACCTCACCGACAGTGAGGCTCGCCTTGTCGTGTTTCATCACCTCACCGCCCGTAATCAAAGGCGTTGTAGTGGACGCTGGCTCGCTGAACAACACGCATACCATCGTGCCGCCGATACTGAGGAGGTCTTGGCATAGTTTCTCCACTTCCGGCGGCACGGGCTTTTCAAGCTTTGCACCGTGAGGTTCTGTTATGCTCGCGATCCAGGCCATGGTTGACTGGCTCCAATTTAGTTTGTGCTTCTCGGTCTTTTTAGCTTTGGTTTTCATATGTTTTATTTCTTTGTTTGTTTGGTTATGTTGTAACTGCACTGACGATTAATAGTTTTCTATTGTTGTCTTTAATATTGTGAGACTTGAGACTTACCGTTAAACCCCAACCTTTTCTGGTATCACAGTCTCACCGGTCTCATCCTGATTGCGGATCCAGAATTTGTCTTCGTTGAGTCGCACACAGTTCTTTTCGACCAGAACATTCTTGTCGCGAAAGAAAGACGCGCGGGAATACCCAATCTCGCCGGCCGCCTCCAACCATTCCGCAGTGGTGAGCGGGGATTCGTCGAGCAAACAGACCAACGGTTCGTATTCGTCATCCTCGGTCGCCTCGTCGGTTTTGAAATCGACCGGCGAAAGATCTGGGCGTTCCACCATCACCGGATATTTCCATTCAATGACGAAGGGAGGTTGCGGAGCGAGATTGCGGAGCGTCATCTCGACCACATAGCAGTTCTTTTGCTGATGTTCGGTCAGTGTGATGATCGAATCCGCATCTCGGGCAAAGACCCCGCTCCCACTCATGCGGTCAATCTGGTTTTTCTTGGCCGCGTTGCCTTTGGTGTAGTGGTGAGCGAATATCACCGCCGCACCCGTCGCCTCTATAATCCGGTCAATCTGATTACACAGAACGCCTACGGTGCTCGCCGAGTTTTCCGACCTGCCCACCATCGCTTTGTAGATCGGATCCAAAATGATCAGTGAATATTTTTCATTTCTCGCACGCTCAATGATGGTTTCGGCCAGCAGTTCAAAATCAACTGTCACACCCTGCAAATTCAAAACATGCAAGTTGCTTAAGTCTGCATGATTTCCCTGCTTTTGAATGGCTTCTATTCGATCCGCAATGAACTCGCGGCGGATCTCCAAGTTGACTAGCAGCGCTTTACCCATTTTGGTCCTGAATTTCCATATCCGCGTGCCGGTTGCCACAGCAATTATCCAGGCGATCAATATCCAGGTCTTGCCGACCTTGCTCCCGCTCGCCATGACAACCTTGGTACCGGCATGGATAACACCTTCGATTATTTCAGCAGGCTTTTTCGAACGGTTTTTCAGCAATGAGCTGGCAAGCTCGGTTTCAGGAATCCTAGCGCCATCTGCTTTGATGAAGAGCGACCCGGCACCCGCTATGTGCGGCTTGGGCGTAGACGGAATGGGAACGGGTAACGGTTTGGGTAAATTTTTATTGTTCATAGATATTTATTAAATGGAAAAGCCGCAGCCACCAATTCGATGACTGCGGCTTGTTTTTCCTTACGCTTATTTTGCAGACATGACCATACTGACGGCGGGCTTGGGACGACCACCGGACCCGGCTTTATGAAAAACCACGATTTGGCATTTCATGCCGACCAGAGTGGTCAAATCGATGCCGTCGTTCGCTTCGTCTGTGGTGAAGCTGCGACCCATGATGGTTTCAGTGTCGGAACGGAGCGGTGAACCGGCTGCGAAGGACACCGGATTGTCCTTGCAGATCTCCTTGTCGTAACCGTCAACCTTGAAACCGAAGACGATTTTCGTCGGCTTGGTTTCATTGGGTTTGCCTGTGATGGAACTGACCGTTGCATTGAAGGTGCCTTCCTCGAGGACGGCCACCTGTTTGGTTTTAATGATCATAACCTGTTCTATTTATACCGACATTTCCCTCCGCCCAGGTTTTGATGTTTGCCCGGCCGAAGGTGGATCGTTTTGCATCCATAAATACATGGGCTACTTTCCGGGTAGCATTTGGCTACTTTTCCCAGTTGACCGGCTTAATCGGCTTGTAGAGGATGAAAAAGCCGCATTTGACAGATTTGCTAAAAAAATGCCCCAAAGCTGGATGCACGCGGGTGATGCTCATAATCGCAAACCCAATCACCTTGGCAACACTCTTGCGGTCACTGTCTGCTTGTGTCGGAATCTTGGCGGCATGATTTCCATAACCGACTTTAGCTAAATATTCTTCGCACTTTTCAATTTCCGACTCCACCTCTCCTGTCGGCTCAGCGGTTACTTTTAGGATTGCTAGATCGTTCTTGAGTTCTTCCAGGTGTTTTTCCACCAGCGCGCGTTGTTGAGGCGTCAGCACCAATTCACGACGTTCCTCCTCGATGGTCAGCGTCCCGTTTAAGAGCGCTTCTTTCGTTCCATCGTCTCCGCAAACAGAGGCTTCGCCATTAAACATCGCCACCAATGCCGAGCTGTGCACGTCTTCCCAGGGGTGCTGAATCAAATAATGAATGTAGCGCAGACCTTTCAGGGCGGGCAGGCACACTTCCTTGCCGTCGAACGTGATTTTACAGATTTTTCCCTCGAAGCGAAATACACACGCCTGACTCGATCCTGATTGTTTTGAAACGGGTGTGACATCGAAGATTTTCCATTTTTTGCCGTCCACCGTGATTCCAGAATTGTCCAAGACCACGACCCTGCCCGCCTCCCATTGAGCAAACACCTCCGCCGCGAGCGTCAATGAAGACGTCGCAGTTTCGGGTGAGGTCGAATGGCGGGCTGTTTTCATGGACGGATCAGCTTTTTGATCAGTTTCGCAACAGAGACGACAACACACGCTGCGCCGATAACTACAACAACGCGTGGGGCGGCAATGGCAAGCGACACAGCCAAACGAGCTACCAAACACGTGGCAAAAGTCGCCTGAAAGTTAAAATTGGCAAAAATGCGCTTCAGCGGCTTAAACATTGGAACCTCCACGTTGCTGGCGCAGGAGTGCAGCCTCGACCGAGGGCCAATGATAAAGACAACGGCGGCCGAGTTTGACCGTCGGAATTTTCCCAGCCAAGCGCCATGCATACCATGTGCGGCGTGAGACGGGCACACGGCGGAGACATTCGGCCTCATCTATGAATGCCCCGCCTGTCTGGGGGCTGCGATGATCGCTGCTGGTGTCGGAACTGATTGCGCTGTTTTTCATGGTTCCATCATGACTCAACGCAATGAAAAGCCTGTCCCTGCTTGTTTCCTAAGACGTTGCCCTGGTTGTTTCCCACGGATTTAAATGACGAAATTCACACAACCTGCCATAATCAGCGCGTCATAAAGCGACATTGATATGGCTGCCATTCCTAATAATCCGCGCCTTACGCTGAGATTCGTCGGCAAAGAAAAACCTGCGTTGCGAGCCACGGAATTCAGTCCGCCAAAGATAATGGGAGAACAGCATCCACCGTATCGCTGCACAGAGGGAAAATCTGGGGAGGGGCAATTCGAATGGCGTGAAGGCGTTCAGGCTCTTTGCATCTGTCTGATCAAATACTTGTGCTGTCCGAAATCAATACTTGAAAAGGGTGTCAAATTTCAATTTGAAGGCGGCAGGCATCACCCAGCCAAGACTTTGGATGGAAATATAGCCAAGGCAAACAAAGCAAATTGTTGGCTGCAAAATATTTTCAGGACGGACGGAGAGGGCGCTTGTCGCATAAAAAAATTCATCCAGCGAAAAAATCCAAATCCAACTGCAAAGAAGCCAAACTACTTATTGGAAATCCAGCATGAAGAGTTGCCGCAAGGATCAATTACAATCGAGTTGGATGGAAAGATTATCACCGACACAACAACACTTGAGAAAACTGCTGATGCCATCGAAGACCAATGGTATGAAATCAAACCGCAATACAAATCTGAATGGGGCAAAATAAAAGAAGCGCGCGAATTGAGGAATAAATCGCGAAAAACAAAAAAAACGAAAAGGCGTAATCTCAAAAAGCTAATAAGCGATAAAAAGATCGAACCGCTGTTGAGACCAACCGAGACCATGCCGGCCGAGTCCGATGCGGCAAATGTTATATACAAGCCTGAGATAATTGATGCAAATGCGAAAGGTGATTCTGATCATGACAAAATAAAGCTTAACGCAGCAGATGATTTCGTTAAAAATGCTATGATGAGCAAGCTCTGTGAACCGACGCCAAAAGATGCAGCCAAATATGCCTTTCGTCCTTATTTAAAACTATCCAATGAAGATCTGAACCGCGCTCTCGCCGTCTGTTGCAAAGCCATAGAGTTGTTTCCCGCCAATCCGAGCAATTATATTAATCGTGGCAATGTAAAACTGACACAGGGTGATTTGGACGGCGCTTTGTCCGATTATTGTGAAGCCATTCAATTGGACCGTAAATATGGTGCTGCCTATTCTGGTCGTGGCAATGTAAAGTTGGCCAAAGGCGACCCGTCCGGCGCTCTCGCCGATTTTAAGAAAGCCAAATTTTATGACGAAGATGAGTGGTCGTAGCAAGTGAAATTCTTACCGCACAAATCCCGCACAGAAAACAGTCATATATTCTCACCGCACAACTCCGCACAAGCCCGGCCTAGCGCACAACTCCGCACAAGAAATTCAACCCGACACTGCTCGCATACGCGATAATATCATTGCATCTAAAGGGCATTCGTCGTATGGTGCGGGGTAGCCAATCGCGAGCAATGGCGACTATGAGCGATACCGTGAAAACCGAATATTCAGGTTCAAGTCCTGCTATGCGCACCAATCTTTACAAGGGAATTACAGATTCTTGCAGTTTCCGCACAGTTTTTGGCCGAAACCGAAGGCCGAAAAATGCGTTTCCCAAAAATCATCAAACATCTGCGGACGGCAAAGACATACTGCGTCCCGTTGTTGACGCACCGTGTCTGCCAATTCCAGCATCTGCGCGCAACTGGCTGAAAAGATTGCCTGACGGCGCGGCGGAAGCAGAATTTTTTCACCGGCCCAGCAGCCAGTTCCAGCCGCGCCACTGCGTGGGCTGGGTGGCGCTGAAACCATCACCGTGCGGCTTGTCCAAATCAATCTGCAGTAGGAAGGTGAGGCTGCTCGCGCCGCGTTCGCCGTCGCGGATGGCGTTAAAACCGTAGCCGTAGCTGGCGATGAAACGGAACTTGTCCGAAGGCGCACGATATAAAATTCCGCCGCCGACGCCGCTGACCGAGTTGCCGGACTGGCCGGTGCCAGGCAAATAATCAATGACAGCGGTGGCGGCGTTGAAGTCCAGATTCCAGCGCTGGTTAGGCGCGATGGGCAGGAGATAGCTGGCGTTCAGCAGCACGAACTGCTTGGCGCTGAACTCCTGGTAATAATAGCCGGGTAGCGTCAGCGGGTATTCCGCGATGAGCGGAAGAAAGCCGCCGAGCCGGTAGGCGCTGAAACGGTCGGCGTCCACGGTGGTGCCGCCGATGAGGCGCGCGAAAAAATTCTGTTTGCTGTCCGGCAGCGTGTAGGACAGCGCCGCCGCGCTCCAGAACTGGTGCGAGGAGCGTTCGATCTGCCGGTCGTCATTGATGCCGTAGCTCCCGGGGTTGGCGCGGAAGTAGCCTTCATACCAGATGGAAATTTCCATCGCCAGCGCGGGAAACAGCGTCGGCTCAATGCCGCCAAAACGCAGGCCGGTGCGCACGTTGTAGGTCATGCCGTCTTTGGGAACTTGAAAATTGCTGGCGGTGGTGTCGTTGCGTTCGTAGGCGGAATAATGCGCTGTGCCGCGCAGGACATAGTTCAGTGGAATCAGGTCGCCGGGGTTGAACAGGTGATAGACGCTGGCCGAAACTTCGCCGTCGTTGCCGTCGAAGGACTGGGCTTCGATGTATTTGCCGCCGTCCACTTCGCTGTAGCTGTCGGCGAAACCGCCGCCGGCCGCGCCGATGGCGAAATCCGTGTTCGGCCCGAGCAGGTGGTTGAAGCCGAGTTCGGTGTCGAGATAGACCGGCGCGAGCGCGAGCCGCCAGGTAAGGTTCGTCCGCAAAAATTCCGGGTCGTTGTGATAGTAAAACGCGTAGGCTCCCAGCGGCGAAACCCCTTCGAGCGGCTGGTCGTAGCCGACCTGGATGAGGTCGCGCTTGACCGGGTCAATCTGCGCGGCGGCGGTGAGCGGGAGCAAGAGCGCCAGCCAGCACCAGCCTTTTCTGATTGACCGCATGGCGAAGTCATAAAGTAATCGCCGTGCGGCAGCAAGCGCGTTTGCACCATACTTTCTGGACACGCGGAAAAAATTCCGGCTTACTGTTGCGAATTTAATTTTGCCGAATGCCACCACTCAACGCTGAAAAACTCGCCCAGGCCAAGTCGCTCGGATTTTCCGACCGGCAGATCGCCCACCTCGTCGGCCAGACCGAGGACGAAATCCGCGCGTGGCGCAAAAAAATCGGGCTCGTGCCGAGCTACCGCCTCGTGGACACCTGCGCCGCCGAGTTCGAAGCCTACACGCCGTATTATTATTCCACCTACGATCGCGGCGACGACGAGGTGAAGGGCAACACCGCGAAGAAGGTGATGATCCTCGGCGGTGGCCCGAACCGCATCGGCCAGGGCATTGAATTCGATTACTGCTGTGTCCACGCGGCGTTCGCGCTCAAGGAAGACGGGTTTGAAACCATCATGGTGAACTCGAATCCCGAAACGGTTTCGACGGATTACGACACGAGCGACAAACTGTTTTTTGAGCCGCTCACGCTCGAAGATGTGCTGCACATTTACGAACGCGAAAAATGCTGGGGCGCCATCGCGCAGTTCGGCGGCCAGACGCCGCTGAATCTCGCGCTGGGTCTGCAAAAGAACGGCGTCAACATCATCGGCACCTCGCCGCAGAGCATCGAGATCGCCGAAGACCGCAAGCTGTTCGCGGCAATGTTGAACAAGCTGAATATACCGCAGCCGCCGAACGGTCTCGCCACCAATGGCGAAGAAGCGCTCGTGATCTCGAAACGCCTGACGTATCCCGTGCTCGTGCGTCCAAGTTTTGTGCTCGGTGGCCGCGCGATGCAGATTGTTTATTCCGACGCCGAGTTGGCGCATTACATGAAGTTCGCCGTCGAAGCTTCGCCCGAACGTCCGGTGCTCGTGGACAAATTTCTCGAAGACGCCACCGAGGTGGATGTGGATTGCATCGCCGATGTCGGCCTGCCGAACGGCGGCACGATTGTCATCGGCGGGATGCTGGAGCACATTGAGTTTGCTGGCGTGCATTCCGGCGACGCCGCGATGGTGCTGCCGCCGCACACGCTTTCCAAGAGTGTGATGGAAACCATTCGCACCTACACGCACGCGATGGCGCGCGAACTGAAAGTCGTCGGCCTGATGAATGTGCAATACGCGGTCAAAGGCGAAATGGTTTACGTCCTCGAAGTGAATCCGCGCGCCTCGCGCACCGTGCCGTTCGTGAGCAAGGCCATCGGCAAGCCGCTGGCAAAAATCGCCGCGCGCGTGATGGCCGGGAAAACTTTGAAGGAGCTGAATTTCACGGAAGAAATCTGGACGAAGTATTGGGCGGTGAAGGAATCGGTTTTCCCGTTCAACAAGTTTGTCGGCCAGGACATTTTGCTCTCGCCCGAAATGCGTTCCACCGGCGAAGTCATGGGGCTTGACGCCGACCTCGGCACGGCCTACGCCAAATCGCAGATGGCCGCGAACTCCGCGCTGCCGCTCGCGGGCAAAGTTTTCATCAGCGTCAGCGACGCGCATAAAAAGGAAGTCGCGGCCGTGGCCAAATCGTTTGCCGACCTCGGCTTCGAGCTGATTTCCACCGGCGGCACGGCGGCGGTTTTGGAAAAGTCCGGCCTGAAAGTGCAACGCATTCTCAAGTTGCAGGAAGGCCGGCCCAACGTGATTGACCTGCTCAAGAACAAGGAAATCCAGCTCGTCATCAACACGCCCAGCGGCGCGTCACCGCGCGCGGACGAGGTGAAAATCCGCACCACCGCCGTTTACACAGGCACACCCATCATGACGACGCTCTCTGGTGCCAAAGCCGCCGCGCTCGGCATCGCCGCGCTGAAAAAATCCGGCTACGCGGTGAAGAC
>Ga0302200_10000780_pt1 | contig 31173 bp, 24 predicted proteins | sample II_Bog_N3_1_FD_194585 | JGI IMG/M metagenome (GOLD analysis project Ga0302200, IMG submission 194585) | Peat permafrost microbial communities from Stordalen Mire near Abisko, Sweden - II_Bog_N3_1 | ecosystem: Environmental > Terrestrial > Soil > Wetlands > Peat | place: Sweden: Abisko... | reverse complement strand
CACGCTGAAGTTGTGCATCACATGGATCCGGGTGCGAACGTCCCGGAAGCCGTTGCGCATGAGGGACTGGCGGAGGCTGGTTTCGGTGAAGGTGAGGCGCTCTTCTTTATGACGGAACATCTCGGTGAACCAATCGACAACTATCGGATTCTCGCTGGGCGGGATGCCTTCGGCGACCACGATCCGCCCGCTGGCGTTGAGCAGGTCGTAGCATCGCAATAAGGCGCGATCCAGGTTGTCCATGATGTGATGAAATACCATGCGCGCAAAGACACGATCGAAAACGCCTTCCGCAAAAAAGGAGTTTCCGATGTCCCACTTCAGTGCCGATATTCCCGTCCAGGTCCCTTGAGACAACATGGCATCGGAGATGTCCACCGCTACCACATGATCGACATACTTGCGAATCTCTCTCGCCACGGTGCCGGTTCCGGTGCCGACATCGAGAACCTTGTGCTCCGCTTTGAGTGTCCCCATGCGGATGATTTCGTCGAGATAGCTGGCATCCTTGGTCCAGAAAAGACGGTCGTAATTCGCAGCGCGGATATCCCAGAACCGCTCCTGATCCGCCGCCGGTTCGTTCTCCGGGGCCCTGTTGCCGATGTGGATGTCCTCGCGGGTGGCGGCAGACGCCCGCCTTCGCGCCGTTGACGGAATGCGTAATGTCGATTGCGTGCTCATCAGTTCTTAGTCTCCTGGGTCTTAGTCCCCTGGGCTGGTGTTGGGCTTGGTCAAAGATGCTCCGAGCGAAGCGGGAGCGGCAGGCCGTTTCGAGAGGGTTGAATCGAACCCGGGCGCGGCGGCGCGCAGGCAGGCGTTGCAAAACCATACGATAGAGAGCGCCAGATAAACGACGAGGGTGGCCCGGCTGAACGGACGCATGAGCCCTGCGAAAAATGCCACTGCAATCAGGATCGGCAGCAGCGCAAGCATGGTTACTACGGAGAAGCTAAATCGAACCAGTCGCCCCATGACTCCCGCGTCCGCTTGGGTATCGAAGGCGATGCCGTCCCAGACGAATTGATTTCGCACCGACACGATGAAATGGCCCGAAAGCAATCCAATCAGCAGAAACGCCGGCGACCCGGCCGCGGCGCCGAGCGCGACGATAAGGCCTTCGCGCAGAAAGTCTGTGCCGACTCCATCGAGTATCTTGCCTAAAGGGCTGGATATGCCCCGAGCTCGGGCCAGGGGCCCATCGCAAAAATCGAGAAAAATGGCCCCGTAGCAGCATGCCAGCACCACGATTCCGGCCCATCGCGGGAGCGCGGCGCTCCAGACCACGCCCGCCACGGCGATAACTCCCAGAAGCACCGCCAGCACGGAGACAGCGTTGGCCGAAACGCGCAGGCGGAACAGAACATAGGCAACCCGGATGCCGAGCCAGCGCGCGGTGCGCCACAGCCATCCCTTCTCGAATTCGGCCGCCGCACGCTGAGGAGAATGGGCAACCGCCTTAAACTCCTGCCATTTCATCGCATCCTTCATTGCTCTCCTTGCTCCCGTGTTGGTTCGGGACGGATCTCAACCGCGTCCGGATCACTCGAGGCGGTGCCGTCCCTCTCGCCTCGAAGACCTTCGGCAGCGCCGGCCAGAGCAAGAACACGCTCATGCCAATTTCGCTTTGTCCCGACACCGGGTTCGAACAGCACATGAGGAAGAACAATACCCACATGGCTTTAGCAGTCCTGCCGTATGCGGTTCCTTTTCTCTCCGATGCTGCGCGAAAGGCCAGAAGGAACAAAACAGGCAGGTATAAACCTGCGCCGATCAGTCCGTAGCGCGCGAGATTGTCGAACAAATCGGAGTGGGCGCCAATCCCGCGCTCCAATCCAACGTCGAGGCCGGCAATGCTGTAGTAGGCCCCCACGCCCACAATCGGATGGTCGAGAAATGTATTGATCGAAACCCGATACAGCCTTAATCGGTCGGGCGCGATAGAGCCGCCTGCTTGCGCCCCTGGGAGGACGGAAGCGAGCGCCCGCGCCTTGACTGACAGCACCTCACTCTTGACATTTCTTGCCACAATCAGCATCAGGTCAGCGCCAAATACCAGAAAAAGAACTGCGGCGGCGACTGCCAGCAGAGTTACGGCGAATTTTAGGGGCAGGCGCTTGATGTGATGAAACACTGCGATGAAAGTTCCAGCGATCAAGATGTAGATCGACATGGCAAAGGCAGCCAGATAAAGGTAGTACACGAAGACGCACGCGCATACGACCATCGAAACTCTGAGCCATCTTGACCGGCCGGTCCCGGCGGCAATGGCCACCATCGGCGGCGTCAGCATAGCGACACCATACGTGAACCGGAAGTCGCCGACCCCGCTGTGGCCAAGGTACGAGTACGCGGCCGATATCACCCAGTTGGTGCTGACCAACCTGGCCGCCAGAGGATTGACCCACAACACCTTGACCGACATGATGGATCCGGCCATAAAACCGATGATTCCAACCGTCGTCAGCATGGCCAGGATTCCGCGATCCTTGCGGTAGTAGTCGTAAATGTATGCGGGAGCAAGGAAGAGTAGAGATCCTCCGATGAAACGATCTTCCATCCCCACGCGCATGGCCTCGCAAAATGCATAGGCCAGCCAAAGAGGAACCAGGTAAAGGCAGCGGGGCAATCGCAGGGGCCAACTCGGCCGCAGAATTACTGCAAAGAACGCCCAGACGGCGAACACGGTTACGGTCAGCCAGACGTTGAGGAATTGCCTGGCAATCGGTACCACCATTAAAACAATGGCGATCGCTGGAAGCATGCTGGTCAGGCGATAGAAAAAAAGCCAGCAGGCTTCCCGCCGCTGCCTAGCCGTGTCGCTCAGGGCAACGGGAATCCACGCGGGTTGGAATGGCAAATAGTGCTCACTGACCATAGTGTTGGTCCGGGATGGCGATCAAGATCGCCGGCGGCCCCGCCCGATGACGCAGGGCCCGGTGGCGCGCCAACGCGCCGGCCGGGATTTTACTGCCCGATCGCCGCTAAAACAGAGGGGGCGCCGATCACGTCGCGAAGCGAGGACTCCAACAGATCGCTCACGACCTTCGCGTCGTGCCTCTGGTGCGCCAATCGCAAACCGTTCAGGGCATAGCGCCGGCGCAGTTCGGGGTTGGAGATCAGAGTTTCGAGGTTTTCGCGCAGCGCTGCCATGTCGGTAACAACCATCCCTGCGTCGTGATCGTGGATATACCGAATCGATCCGACTTCAGCCGGCCCGGCGACGAGCATGCACTTGCCGCTGGACAGATACTCCGGAATCTTGGTGGAGAGAGACAGCCGCGTGAGCTTGCGGTTCACCTTATCCATGGATTCAACATGAGCTAGGATGTCGGATTTTGCGATGACCTCTCTGACTTCCGCTGCGTTAAGTCCACCCATAAACTCCATTGCACCGGGGATACTTAGCCGCTCCACCATGCGATTGTCAAGGCGCAAGATTGAGTAAATCCGTAGCCTAGCTCGCTGCCCTGTTGCGTTGATGTCGCGCAGCGCTTCGCCGATTCGTTGCAACGTTGTCCAGCGACCGAGAGAGACTTTGCCGATATACGACAGCTCGACTGGAGTGCCGGCGCCCCATGCCGGCTCGGGTGCGATGGGGCCGCATGCCGTGGGCAGGGTCGTGTAATCCACACCGAATGTCCGCCGGTACTCCTCGCCCATTTGATCGCAGGCCGAGAAGAGCCTTGCGGCGGAACCGACAACGCGGCGCATGGCGCGACGAACCAGCGCCTTATGCAGCCAGAAAAGCGGAGAGAGCGAAATGCGCAAAACGCTGTACCAGTCATCGCCCATGAACACGACGAGAGGAACGGCGCATCTCGTGGCAACGTACTCTGCGATTTCGTAGGAATACATGTACTCGCCCCCGACAAGGAATACGACCTCGGGCGAAAAATCATCCAACCAGGCATTCAACTCACCGGTTCGCCAGCGAGCCGCCCGCCATATCGCATCCCGCAGAAGCATCATGCTCGGGTGCTTTTTGCGGCCGAACTCGTATACGCGCTCCTGCAAGCGAGAGGGGCCAGAACCGCCCTCCACGCTGGCGCCCGCAATGTCAACGCTGCTCAGGACCTGACCGCAGGGCCGCCGCCACAGAACGCTCCTCAACGCGTCGAAATCAGTAACTCGATAGTACCTCCGACACCTGCGGCTCATCGGACCGCTCGGCACTTCGGCGTGAAAATAGAGTTCAGCAAGCGCGTCCGGATCCCAGTGCTTGAAGTACGAGGCCAATGAATTGCCGCTCGCGCCCTTATCGTTGAACGGGCGGTTGCTAACGATCAGCACTCTCGGATTGACGGTATTCGACATGGAATTTCCCCGCAAGGCGCAACCATATGTTACGAGCAAAAAGCACACGAGAAGTTCTGCTATAGGAGAAACGAAATCAGGCGATCAGAAACCGAGAAGACCGACAAGGGCCGCGTTAAGATTTCGTCAGGACATAGGTTACTTGCCCAACTAGCGCGGGGAATAATCTAGCAACTAGAAAATATATAGAACTCATATACTTCGACAGAAATCTCCCGATCGGAGGAAGCAAAGCTCCACGGCATGTCCTGACGGGTCTTGTTAAGCTCCCCACACCAAATAGCTTCCTCACTTCCCTGCAATCAATCCCTTTGTAGTTGTATGGGTTGGAGAAAGGATTCGAAATGCGCCAGTCTATCAATAAGATATAGCCGCCGGGGCGGCAGACACGGATCATTTCAGCTGCGATTTTACGACGCACTGAATCTTCCGCAACCGACATAAGGAGAGTGCTTTCGATGACAATATCGAAGGAACCGTCGAGAAACTGTAGCTCGGCAGCATCGCCATGTGTAAATCCAATATTTGGAAATAGCGCCTTGGCTTGATCGATGCATTCGTTCTGAAGATCGATTCCCTTAAGATTCGCTGGCCTGAAGCCTAGACGTAAGAGTCTTTCCAAGCTTGCACCCGTGCCACATCCGACGTCCAGGACTTTCGCGCTGTCGCAATCCACATCTAGCCAATAAAGCGCCCGGATGACGGATACATCGAAGGCGAGTGTTTGGAACAATACACCCTTATTCGTCCGCAGATCCTGTCTGTCTTTACCGCGGGCTCGACTATAACGTTCAAACCACTCGGCATTCCTCTCGTAACTCAACATGAAGAACCTATTCCTTTCCAAATGTGAAACAAAAAAGTTAGGAGCGATTCCTGATACTTGCCAAGGGTCTACCTCGCTAATCGAAGCAACCGAGCGATTCCAGGGATGGCCTCATGGCGCCGAGGCTGTGACGTCCCGCAGGAAGGCAAACGTCTCCTCCGCGCAACCGGACCATGTGTACTCGCGCGCGTATCGCATAGCGCGCTCCGCATACTCGCGCCGTATAGCACTGTCGCCGCAAAGGCGAGCGAGCGCGGAGGCAATCTCCGTCGCGTGCTCGGGATTGAAGTACTCGCCAGCGTCGCGCAGCAGGTCAGGCAGGCCGGACCGGTTCGAACAGGCCACCGGAAGCCCCGATGCCATGGCTTCGAGCAACGTAATGCCAAACGCTTCACAGGAGGAAGCAAAGACGAACAGGTCGGCTTTGCGGAGCAAGGCAGGCAAGGCATCGTGGCTGATATTGCCCAGCAAGCACGTGAATGCGTTCGCCCCCTCCTGCTCGATGACCCGCAGAAGCTCTCTCCTGCCTAGCGGATCTTCACCGGCGTTTCCGGCCAGCCAAAGCTGGTAATCCCGGCCCGTGGACTCGCGCAACTGCTTCACCGCTTTCACCACGTTACCCTGATACTTGTAGAGGTACACGGTCGAGACATAGAGAATGTTACGCGGCGCCTGATCGATGGTTGGCACCGTGCTATCGGCGAGGAAGGCCGCTTCCACCCCATTGGCAATGACGGTATGCCGCCTGATGCCGGCAAGCTGGCGTATCGCGAGTTCCTGCGAATACCGCGAGGTAAAGATGACTCCCGCGGTTTTGGGATAGAGGGCGCGAAGCTTGCGGTTCAATCTCCGCATGAATCTGAACCAAAGCCTGGAATAGCGGTATTTGCGGTACTCCTTTTGATCGAAATACAGAATGTTGTGACATGCCGCCACCACCGGTACGCCGGCGGGAAGCGCGCGTGGGCTGCCTGACACACAGAACAGCACGTCCGGTCGCAGCCGGCGCATGAACCTGCCGAGGTGCATCTGCTCCCACAATTGCGCGGAGACGGCCTTCTCCAGAGAGGGCACGGCGATCACGCGGACGGCGGCGTTCAATTCCCCGAGTTCCCCGGCAAGCGCGGGGCTGCACACCAGAGTGATGCGGACGCCGGAGGATTCCGCGGGGATGGCGAGCACCCCTTTGAGATAGCGGATCAAACCGCCGCTGCCGCCGCGGCCCCCGTACCAGACTGCGTGGATCGGATGCGAAGGCAGCCCCGAGCTGCCATTCCCTGATTCCCCGAGCGCGTCATGCACTTCCAATTCACTGGTGGGCATAGGATCTCCAGAACAGTCCTCGGGTCCTTGCGATGAACTCCGCGCGCAGTTCCGGTACGGAGCATCCCGCAGCCAGCACAGCCATGCCGCAGACGGTACCAATCAGGCCCATGGTGAGCAGTCGCGACGAAGGTGCGGGCACGAGCAGGCGAGCCAACAGAACCACAGGCAGCGTGGCCAGCAAGGGGCGGAGCAGATCGCCGAGCAGCCAGTTGCGAAGTTCGCCAGGCAGGAAGCGCCGGTGCAGCAGAACCATGAAGGGCGCCGTGGTGCCAAGCATCACGATTAGCCACGAAAGCCCCGCGCCCACAATGCCTAATCTGGCCACCAGGAAAAACAACAGGGGCACAAGCAGGAGCAGAGAGACAATGTTGACATACAGGTTCAACCTGACGTAGCCATAGGCAAGAGCGAGATAGCAGGGCACAGCCTGAATGGCCTGCAGCATCTGACCGCCGAGCAGCAGGGAGGCCGGCACTGCCGCTTGCTGCGCGGCCGCCGCCGAACCTGTCCAGGCACGGATGAAGTCGCATGCAAACAGCGCCAGGGTCATGCCCACGGGAATGGCGGTGGCGGCGACCAGAGCGCAGGTGCGATGGTAAAGGCGCTGAACCCCGATGCAGTCCTGGCGGGCAACGAGCGCCGTGAGGCGAGGGAAAACGGCCAGAGCGATGGGGCTGGCCAGTATCAGCGGAGCCGATGCCAAGGCGCCAGCAAGCGTATAGTATCCCAGCATCTCCAGGGGGAGCATCTTGCTGACCGTCAGTTTGTCGGCCTGCGCCAGGAGCGCGGATACGGCTGCCATGCCGGCCATGCCCAGGGCATAATGCCAAGTGTTGCGGAACGCCTGCCAGCGAAAATGGGGCCGGGATTGGTCGGCGCGGGGAGGCAGGGCGCGCCACAGACCGAAACGGGCGGCAGAGCAATAGACGGCGTTCGAGATCAGTTGCCAGGCGGCGAAGGCGAAGATGGTTGGAGAGACCAGCCATAGCACCAGAACCGCGCCGAGACTCCTGCATATCGAGGTTGCAATGGTGATGGTATTGGAACGGACCTGTTTCTCCAGCCCCATCAGACCTCCGATATAAAGTGCGGAGGGCAACTGAAGAGCGATGGCGACTCCCATCAAGCGGATCGCTGTCGTCATTTCGTGCGGCAGCAGAACCCGGGAGCGCAGCCAGTGGGTGGCAATGGCCGGCGCCAGGGCCCAGATGGCAACGGCTAGGGCGGAGGAGATGCAGATATAGGCCGATTCGTAGGTGCGCAACAGATCGCCCATTTCGGCGGCAGCGTCTTTGCGCACTGAAAGCCGCGCCATCTCCCGGTTCAGGGTCGCCGTGAATCCCATGTCCGCGAAGGCCAGCACCGCCAGCAACGTGGAATAGAACCCGACAATTCCGTAGGCTTCGATCCCCAGGAAGCGGAGATACAGAGGAACGAACAGATAGACCGAGATGACGCCCCAGGCACGGGCGATCATATTGGCGAGAATGTTTCGTCTTATCATTTAAAATCGGATAGGTCTTCGCATCCAAGCTTCGACCAGGATGCCGGCGAGGGCCGTGGCTGCTGCGGCACATCTTTGTGCAGGAGCCTTCCGGGCTCCAGGGTCGGCGCGTCGATGGGAGCGGCATCGGCTGCGTGATTACCGGAGACTACCTTGCGCCTAACTGCCGGGCGCAAACTCGCGCCACACATTCCTGTGCACGTAGTCCACATAGCTGACGATAATGCGCAGAACCTTTTGCGAGACGTTGGGAACCGTATATTCGAGCACGGTGCGCAGCTGGGCTTCGGACTGATCGGCGAGAATCCGCAGCCCCTCGCGCACCCGCGTCGCATTAAAGCCGGTCATCATCACGGCGCCTTCCTCCATGCCCTCCGGACGCTCATGCATCTCGCGAAGATTCAGCCCCGGAAATCCGAGAATAGAGGATTCCTCGGTGATGGTACCGCTATCGGAGAGCGTGGCCCTGGCGTTCATCTCCAGCTGCACAAAATCGAAAAGACCCACCGGCTCCCGCAGCTGCACATGAGGACTCAGCAGCGCACCGAGTTCGTTGAGCCGCTTCCTGGTTCTGGGATGCGTGGAGACGACCAGAGGCAGTTCGTACTCGGCGGCCAGCGAGTTGAGCAGGGCCACGAACCGTTCCAGTGCGCGCGGCTGGTCCACGTTTTCCTCGCGATGGCAGCTCACGACAAAGTATCTTCCGCTCTCCAGGCTGAAACGTTCGAGAATCGACGACGCGCGGATTTTAGGCAGGTAATGGTGGAGTACTTCGTACATGGGGCTCCCGGTCTTGACGATGCGGTCCGGCGCCAGCCCCTCGCGCAGCAGGTATTCCCGGGAAATAGAACTATAGGGCATGTTGATATCGCTGGTATGGTCCACGATGCGCCGATTGATCTCCTCGGGCGAGCGGTCGTCGAAGCAGCGGTTTCCGGCCTCCATGTGAAACACCGGAATCCTCCTCCGCTTGGCGGGCAAGGCGGCCAGGGCGCTGTTGGTGTCCCCCAGGATCAGGACCGCGTCAGGCCGGAGCTCGGCGAACAGGCTGTCTGACTTTGCAATCACCAACCCGATGGTCTCCGCCGCGGTCTTCCCGGCCGCCTCAAGGAAATGGTCGGGCCGGCGGACTTCCAGGTCCTCAAAGAAGAGTTGATTCAACTCGTAATCGTAATTCTGGCCGGTGTGGACAATGGTGTGCTCCGTGTATCGATCTAGAACCGCCATCACCCGCGACATCTTGATGATCTCTGGCCGGGTGCCAAGAATGCTCACAACTTTCATGGTTTCTCCAGGGTGCTGTTTGGAATGTTTTCTCTCAAATGCGGGGGGGTACGCGTCCATCGAGCGCCAGCCGCCCTTCGCCCACGGGAAGATAATAGGTATCCGGACGGTCGGGATTGAACACTTCGCTGGACCAGAACAAAGTCACCATTTCGCCCCGGCCGATATTGCGGATGGAGTGAGTGAACCCGGGCGGAATATCGATCACCTGATACTTGCCCCCCTCTACCGCATACTCATCCACCGGCCCGCCCTCCATCGGCTGCATCCTGATCAAACCCTCGCCTTCGACGACCAGGAACTTTTCCGCCTTGGTATGGTGATAGTGGTTGCCGCGGGTCACGCCTGGGACAGTTCGCGACACGAAGATCTGCCCGCTGTGTTCTGACTTGATGAATTCCGCCAAACTGCCGCGCGCGTCGGTCCTCACGTCCAGATTCCGCTGCCTGGCGTGGCCGGGAACGTAGGACAGATAGGTTGCATAAAGAGCCCGGCAGAAGGGATCCGCGAAGTCCGGCAGTCTCAGGGTTGCGGCCATCTCGTGAAACACCTGAATCCGGCCGGCCAGATCATCCAGGCGCAGGCGGGTGCATGCAATAGGCAGCGGCTCAGGAGCGTCGTTCGCCAGTTCGTCGAGAAACGCGGCGACGATGTCGTCCACGTAGTTGAGCTCCACCTCATGGGCGGGATCGGAGAGGGTGAGCGGCAGATCACGGGCAATGTTATGGCAGAACGTCGCCGTCACCGAGTTGTAATCAGGCGGGCACCACTTGCCGAACAGGCCCTTGAGGCGGAAGATCCTGACCCTGGCTCCGGTAGTCGCCGCAAACTCCCGCAAAGCATCTTCCGCCTTGAGCTTGCTGGTTCCGTAAGGGTTGGGCAGATCTGCCTGGATCGAGGACTCAAACACGATCTTCGCGGCGCGGCCTGTACGCCGCATGCTATCGCAAAGCCGCCTGGTCAGTCCGGCGTTCACCCGCTCAAGCTCAGCGGGGTTCTCTGACCGGCAAACGCCACGCACGTGAAACACCACATCCGCGATGGCCAGCTCCCTTTCGAGGTCGGCCGGAGAAGTCTCCCCATCGGCGGCAAAGGTGTCGCAATCCGGCCGCTCGCGCAAATGCGCCAGCAGGTTCCGGCCGAGAAAGCACCGGCTGTCGGTGACAACAACCCTGATCACGCCGCCAACATCCTTCCGCTGAGTGCTTCCTGCACGCAGGCCAGACTCTGGAGCGTCGCCGTCATCGCCTCCAGATTGAGGCGCGCGGAGTTATGGGAGTGATAGTCTTCGGCCTCGGATATCTCGTGCTTGCCTTCGCTGAAATAGGAGGAGTAGTTCAAGTCGCGCGTATCGGCGCATATCCGGTAGTAGTCTCCGAGATCCTCGGCGCGCGCTATCTCCTCGCGGTTCATCAGGGTCTCGTACAGTTTTTCGCCGTGACGCGTGCCAATGACCCGATAGCTCTTTTCGGTATCGAAGATCTGCTCGATCGCTTTGGCCAGGGTGCCGATGGTGGCCGACGGAGCCTTGCGAACGAAGATGTCCCCCGGCCTGCCCTGCTCGAATGCGTAGAGCACCAGCTCCACCGCGCCTTCGATGGTCATCATGAACCTGGTCATTTCAGGGTCGGTTACGGTAAGGGGCTCCCCAGATTGGATCTGGCTCAGAAACAGCGGTATCACCGATCCCCGCGAGCCCATCACGTTTCCGTAGCGGGTGCCGCAAAACACGGTCGGGGAGTCCTGGTGCATGCGGGCCTTGGCCGCCATGCATTTTTCCATCAGCGCCTTGGACATTCCCATGGCGTTCACCGGATACACAGCCTTGTCCGTGCTCAGGACGATGACCTTGCTCACCCGGGATGCGAGGGCTGCGTTCATCACATTCTCGGCGCCCAGGGTGTTGGTCTGGACGGCCTCTATGGGGAAGAATTCGCAGGAAGGAACCTGCTTCAGCGCCGCCGCATGAAAGACCAGGTCCACGCCGCGCATGGCCTGCAGGACACCGTCGTAGTTGCGTACGTCGCCGAGATAGAACTTGATGGCGCTGTTCTTCAGCCGCCGCCGCATGTCGTCCTGCTTCTTCTCATCGCGGCTGAAGATGCGGATCTCCCCGAAGCCGGCATGGCTCGCCATCTCAACCACCGCGTTGCCGAAGGTGCCGGTGCCGCCCGTGATAAGCAGGCATTTACCAGCAAAAGTGCGTGAGTTCATTGCATCTCCCAGGTTGGTCCCCTGCCGGACACGTTGAAGGAACTGGCAGCAACCGGACCGGGGTGCTGCCGCAGGAGCGATTTGACGGTAGTGGCGGAGAGCTGTGCAACGGCCTCCGCCCGCGGTTGGATTATTGCCCGCGATAGTCCGGCCGCCGGGCTAGATCGGTCTCCGCAGGGCACACCGTAGATTCTGAATTGCGGCGGCGGTTTCCGGGTCCGCTCGCGCCACGCCTCGCCACCACAGTGCCCAGGTGAGAAAACAGGAGAGCAGAAATCCTCCCATCGTGGACAGCAGGACAATCTGCATGCGATGCGGGGACGATTTCCGCTCCGGCTCGATCCCCGGCTCGACGACCTGGATGACGGCCGCCTCCTTGGCTTCATCCAGCTTGGCGGCTTCGTATTGTTTCATGAGCATGTCGTACAGGGCCTGCTGATATAGCAGTTCGTGTTGGGCGCGAAGATACTCCGCGCCGGCGCCGGGAATGTTTTTGAGACCCAGGCTGGCGATCTCGGGGGAGTGGTTGCTCTGTTCGAGGCGCGCAACCTCAGCTTGCGTGGCGGCCAGCTCCTGCTCTGCCAACTGCACATCCGGATTGTGTTCGGTGGAATAGGAGCGCAGCGCCTGCACTTCGACCTGCTTGGCAGCGACCTGTGCACGCAGCGTAGCAAGCCCTTCGATCATGGCCTTGGCCTGGGCATCCAACTGGACTACGCCTTTTTCGAGTTGAACCTGCTGAAAGGCAAGTTCGGCCCCCACTAGCACTTCTTTCTGGTTCTTCAACTGTTCTTCGTAGAAGAGTCGCCGCTTGGAAGCCTCCGTGACCGAGATGATCTTGCTCAGAGCGCGGAGCTGTTCAGTGTAGGCGTTGGCTATGTCGGCCGCACGCTTCTTGTCCTTGTCCGTAACGGATATAGAGATGAGAGCGCTCATCTCCGATACGATCTCCGTGTTCTTCTCGAGATCCCTGCGCGTGTCCGTCCGGTTTTTCTCGCGATAGACCTGCATGAGGTTGAAGCGCTCGATGATGGCATCCGCAACCGGCCGGGACTTCATCAGATCCACATAGATTGCATTGGGATCGCGCAGACTCAGTCCGCCCGACATGGCATCTCCCATCGCCGCGATACCCGGCAAGCTGTTCAAGATGGCGGTGGTGGACTGGGTCTGCCGCGGCGGCATGATCCTGGTAACCGACGTATACCGGACAGGCAGCAGCAGGCTCGAGAGCAGCCCCCCGAGCATGGCCCCGCCGGTCACGCTTAGAATCATCCGCTTGCGGCTGGCGAGTTGGGTAAGAATATTGATCACCAGACCGGTGACGCCGAACATCGTGGCATTGTCTGCCCCCGAGGTCACCGGCTGCATTATGGCTTCGGATTGGTCAGTCTGTGAATTCTGTTCGCTCATCTTCTGCACGTCGACTTCTGGATCGGGGTAAGTATGGCCATTCATGGCTGTTTGAGAAATGATCCCGGCGATCATGGACGTCTTTCCCATCGACCCGCCCGGCCAGCGCGGGCCGTGGCTGCGCCGCCTGCCCACGCGTTCTTCGCGCGGACCAGGAGGATGCAATTCAAATCACCCAGCCACGCGGCTGCGCCTGAATCGTTCACCTATTCATAGGGCCGCTTGCGGATCGAGGAGCGGAGAGCGCTCTGTTTGCGGACCTCGCCGCGAGTACGGATACCTTCAACAAATCGGCGCTTCTGCCTGATGGCCGATATGGGGCCGCTCAAGAACGGAAACGCGCGGCCTGTGGTCCGTAGCTTCAACGACGCGTCTCAGCAAGTCAGCGCTGGGGCTGTAGTCAAGAACGATTTCTTTGAGGGCAATCATCAGGCGGCCCGTATCGCGAGCCGCACACAGATCGCGTAGCTCATCGAGCCACCTGTGGACGTTGCCTTCCGGCACCCCGTTGCCTACGAAGATGCGCACTTTCTCATGCTCGGTTGGAATCGTATCTTCGAGAAGCGTACTGAGTTCTTCGTAGAGCTTTTCGCCGGGCCGCATTCCGGTGAATTGGATTTTGATATCTTTCTCCGGCTTCAAGCCGGACAGCAGAATCAGATTCCTGGCCAGATCGACGATCTTGACCGGCTGGCCCATATCCAGAACGCAGATCTGGCCGCCGGTTGCCACTGCCGATGCCTGCAAAACCAGTTGGCACGCCTCGGGAATGGTCATGAAGAAGCGCCGCATCTCGGGATGCGTCACGGTGACCGGCCCCCCGGCCGCGATTTGCTTCTTGAAGATCGGGATCACGCTGCCGTTCGAGCCCAGCACGTTACCGAAACGCACCGCGACGTAGCGGGTTCGGCCGTTTTGCAGCGCCAGCAGAATGAGTTCGGCGACGCGCTTGGTGGTGCCCATGATGTTGGTGGGGCGGACGGCCTTGTCGGAGGAGATCAGGACGAAGTCCTCGACACCGTGCTTCGTCGCGGCGATGGCGAGGTTGTAGGTACCCACAACATTGTTCTCCACGGCCTCGAAGACGTGTGTCTCCATGAGAGGAACGTGCTTATACGCCGCTGCATGGTAGACGATGGTGGGCCGGTATTGGATGAGAACGTCGTCAAGGCGCGCACGGTTTTGCACGTTCCCGATCTCGGGGTAGAAGGGGACCTGCGGGAACCTCTGTTTCATTTCGCGATCGATCTCGAACAATGGAGACTCGGCGATTTCAAATCCCACGATTCCAGCGGGCTGAAAGCGCGCAATCTGCCGGCAAAGCTCGGATCCAATGGATCCCGCGGCCCCGGTCACGAGAACGACTTTGCCCTTGAGCACTTCGCGAATTCGGCCAACTTCAAGCCGGACCGGGTTGCGGCCAAGGAGATCTTCGACTGCTACTTCACGAATCTGGCCAACCAAGCCGCACTCTTCGACCACCTCTCCGAGTCCGGGCACGGTCTTCGACTCCACACCCGCGGCATGGCACAACTCCAGGATCCTAGTCATCTCCACGCCCGTGGCCGAGGGAATGGCAATCAGAATGATCGCTACATTGTGCTTGGTTACAAGTGATTTTATTTCGTCCCCGCCTGCAAGCACTTCTATACCACTAATGAGTAAGCCCTTTTTGTCCAGGCCGTCATCGAGAAATCCACAAACGTGATACGCCAGTTTGGGATTGTTGCGAATCTCCCTGAGCAGAGTAATGCCTGCGTCGCCGGCTCCGTAAATTAGCGCTCTCTTCTCCTGGCCAATTCCCTGCCCGCCATGTATGGCTTCAGCTACCATGCGAATCACGACACGCAATCCAGCCGTGCCCAGGAGAGAAAGAATGAGGTCGATTAGATAAATGGAACGCGGGAAACCCGCGGGGGCAATGTAATCAAGGATCGCCCAGCTGAGCAGCGCCCCGGCGCAGTTTGCAATGACAATCCTGTGGACATCGGCGATCGTTACATACCGCAGTCCCCAGCGATTCAAATTCGAGGCCTGGAATATCACGCTTTTGACCGCAATCCAGATCGGAAGCGCATAAACGAAATAACCGAGGCAAGTCTGCGGAAGCCTGAAGTCGAACCGCAATAGAAATGCTATGAATCCCGAGAGTGCAAAGATGCAGCCTTGTGCGGCCCAAACGAAGAGCCAACGCATCGCGCTGCTCCTCAACATGCTTCTAAATCTGCTGCGCATGATTTGTTCCTCTTCATTTTCGCGATTCTGGATAAGGATGATCAGGTATGTGAGACGAGGGCCAGATGGCCGTTTCCTCCAAAGAGAGGGTCGAGTGCCGGATTCAGGCACGCGACGGCTCCTCGTCTTGGCCGAACGCGATGAGGAAAAGTGTTGCAACTGCCGTTCACAGCAATCGAAGGATCGCTTAGAACACGCTAATTACGGAGGTACTATTTCGAATGTCAGTAGGTCGAGCCGATGACGGCCCCCGTCATGGCCGTTTGCGAAAGCGTCTGAACCAGGTATGGAAGCTGTTGCATGAAGTTATTCGGCGACTTCAGTTTGGTGGGGACGATGATCGCGTCCCCGGGCAAAAGGACCGTGCTTTCAAAGTCGGTATGCCAGAACTGGCCGTGGCTTTGCCTGCTGATGACGGTTCCGTCCGCCCTGACCAGAAAGATGCGCCTTGCGTCGGCTTGCCGGGTGGGGCCGCCGGCATCGTTGAGATACGCGGATAGGTGCTTCCTGGGCTGATACCGGAAGGCATTCTCGTTGTACACTGCCCCCGCGACCTGAACCGTGCTGAGCCTGGGTGGAATATAGAAACTGTCGCCATCTTCGAGGGGGAAGTTCGGAATATCGGAGATGGTGCTGGCGCTGGGCCGCATGTCGAGGACGATCCGGCCCGTCGGCTTGACTGCCCCGAGCTGGGCGATGGCGGCCTGCTGAGTGCTCATCTGCATTTGCTGCTCGGCGGCGCTCGTCGTGCCTCCGGAGGGGGCGGCCGCATAGCGCGACGTGAGTTCTCTCTGCATCTGCGCGATGGAGACCTGGAGTTGCTGTTCCTCGGCCTGGCGGGTCGAGACGCGCGTCAACTGCGAGGCGTAGAGATAGGAGTGCGAAGTGAGCCCCCCGGCGCGTTCGACGACGTTGCGCAGAGTGTCGCCCGGTTCCACGCGATAAACCCCTGGCGCATTGACCTCTCCGCTCACCCGCACAAATGTCGCATGTTTGTCGGTCGGCAAGGGCAGGTCGCTTCGTGAAAAAATCGTGATCACATCGCCGGGCCTCAGGAACTGGTTATCGGCGGATGCAGGGTTGCCAATGGCGTTCCCCAGGTTGAAGGAAAGCAGGTGGGTGCTCAAATCCTGCTCATCGAGGCGCTGGATGGAGGCATAGTCCCAGTTGATCTCCGCCGTGTTCTGGACCAGATCGGTCATGATATCGATTGGTACATGTACCGGCATACCGTTTTGCGGGTTAAGCTCGCCTCCGTCCGGCACGTTGCCGGCCGTTCCATATTCCTGGTCCGGAGCGCCTGCATTGCGCGCATTGCCATCCGCGCCATACTCCTGGTTCGGAACTCCCGCGCCTCGCAGATTACGGCGAACGCCGTTTTCGTCGCTCCAACTGCTGCCGGCGGGCGCGCTCTCTGTCAAATGGCCTTCCTGGTACCAATAGCTGCGGGTAATCAGAAAATCGCGCGACGGAATCAGATCCGAGACCCGCATCCCTTCGTGCCAGGGGAAATGGCCTGGCTGAAAGACATTGCCGCGCAGCATCACGGCGTTCTCAAACTGCGGCGAGATGGGGAATATTCGCAGCATATCCCCATCCTTGAGCTTGCGCTCGAGTCCCGATCGATCCAGGGAGAAGTCATCGACCCCTCGCCTTCTGTGATTCTCGATTTTTTCGAGGAGAACGCGATCGACTTCGGCCAGGTTGGTGAGCCCGCCGGCGTCGCCGAGTGCGGCGGCGATCGTAGTTTCCCCCTTCAGTTCGTATATTCCCGGCTCGTTGACACTCCCTATGATCGCAACTTGCGGACCGGCGGGTGGAATATAGATCACATCTCCAGGGAGTAACTGGACATCGTGCGATTTGTCGCCCCTGCGCAGTAGGTCGTAGATGTCGAAGTCGGCGACGACACGATTGTCACGGCGCAACTGAATGTGCCGCATCGACCCTGTGGCGGAGGGCCCGCCGGAGGCAAAGAGCGCATTGACCAGCGTGCTGAGAGAGCTGACCGTGTATGCTCCGGGCTGCCTTGCGCTTCCCAGAACGAAGATCTGGATAGAGCGAAGCTTGCCCATCGTCACACTTAGTTCGAAGCCTTTGTAGAGATTGCCGATGGCCGCGCGCAGATAGCTCTCGAGCTGTTCATAGCGCAATCCGGCCACCCTTAAGCTTCCCACTTTCGGAATGAATATCTGGCCGTCCCTGTCCACAGTCATGCCGCCATCAAGGTCGATCTTCCCCCATACCCGTATCAGCAGTTGATCTCCCGGGCCCAGCACGTAATCGGCGGGCACCGGAATGTGATCCATCGGAGCAAAGGTCGTGGGAGCTTCGTCGAATAACTGCCTGCCATACACGTGCAGCCTGCGCCCGGCGGCATCTTCTGCGAACATCTCGAATTCGGATCGCGTGGTGATCGGACCAATCACCCGCGTGGATGGTACGGGCCTCGTGCCGGGTGCGGGTGCAGCTTCAGTTGGACCTTGTGTGGTACCTGGGGTGAGGTTTGTGTTTGTTCGAGCAGGATATATTCCCGGTCCATTTGTGGGAGCCATGTCGGTCTCTGGAGGACATTGATCTGCTTCGGCTGCGGAAATCGGGCCCACGCCGGGTGAACATGGGACCGCTTGAGCCGGAGGCGTGTTGAAATCCGATTGCGCGGCGCAAATGGAGCCGGACAGGAACAAGAAGATCAGGAGTTTATGGGTCATAGTGTTAGAAGCTTCTCTGCCATGAGTGTTGATTCAATACAAGAGATCGAGCCGGAGCCTGCGCCCGGATTTCAAAAGCCAATCTTGCGCTCCGGAAACCAGGTGATTTGGATGGTTGTGGAAGTTACCGTCTGCGAACCCGGGAGGTAGACCGGGGCTTTCCAATGCTCCAGAGTAAAAGTCCCGTCGATCTCAAAGTCTTCGCGAATGCGTTTGACGGCCTGAACGCTGAAGTCGTTCAGCGTCGTTCCGCCGGGAATGAAGTCCTTGGACGCTTTCTGACTGCGCACGCTTGCCTGCACCCACTCATTGCCGCTCAGGTGATAGGTGATCCAGCCCTGCCCGCCCTTATCCTCGCGTCCCATCCAGTCCCCGAAAAGCTGGCCCTGGTTGGTGTAGCCCTGCCTCTGAATGCCTTCCCAGTATTGATAGCGGCCGCCAATGCTTTCCGGATAGGAAGAATCCGTATCGGCGGCTTCAATACGCAGATCCAGCTTCGGGATTCCGGGAACGTGGGAGAGGTAGAGGCCAGGCCTGAAGGTTCCGTGCAAAGGTTTGGCGATAGGGCTGGGCGCGTCGTGCGCCTCCATGTCCGAGTACAGCGTTAGCCAGCGACCCGGAAATGGTAGACGATAGACGAAATCGAATGTGCCGAAGCGGGCGCCGGGGTCGTGCGCAGAGTACTTTACCGCATCGTTGGTAGCGTTCGTGCTGAAGAAGCTCTTCAGGAACGTGTGCAGGGTGACCGGTTCGTGACCCTTCCCTCCCCAAATCACGGTACGTTCGAAGCCAAACTCGAGGTCACGAGTGGGTTTGAAGCTGAATTTCTCAGCGTGTAACCAGGGGTCTCCAGGATTGATGACATTCGGTTGGCTGGGTGCAGTGCCATTGCAGGGAGATGGGTTGTCGTTGCAGAGCGGATTCGGCATTAAAGTGTGACCGCGCAGTGCGCCCACCAGGAATTCATAGCGGAAAGGGCCAGTGAGCCTTGAGAGCAACGGTATGTACAGCGGCTCGGTGCGGTTAATGTGAAAGGCATAGATATTTTCGGCGTTGTTCGAGTAGGCCATGCTGGCGCCCTGGGCCGGCCCCATCCATTCATCTTGCTTTCCGAAGGAGAACACGTGGTTCAGAAACTGCGCTGAGACATATGCTTCAAGGAAGCGTCCCTGGGTCGCGGTGGCGAGAGGTCCTTGAGGAATCGTGGTCTGCGAATAAGACGGACAGACAGTGACATGCGGAGTCGTATTTGTGACATAACTGATCTGATCTACCTGGCACGACAGTGTCTGAGCCAATGCTGCAGAATATCCGGTAGCCGAGGGCGCACCCTGAAACTCGCCGCGCGCGTAAAGGAGGAACCGGCCGGCGGTCGCGTAGGCGCTCAAGCCCGAATAGTTATTCAAGCCATTCTCGTAGGGCCGGCCGTAGTCGTTCACGATGGTCGAGCCGAGATGAAAGCTGTCACGCAGGGGAGTACCACTGATCGCGCGCACCACCGAATAGGTTGACTCGATACGCACATCGCCCGCGCGCGCCGGACAGGGACCGCCGCTATCGAGATGCAACTCGCGATTCAGCGCGACGAACAGTTCCCTCGCCTCGTCCGTGACCGGCCCTGCTTTCGCATCCTCGATCTTGGCGCCTGTATCTTCCAGCGTGTGGCTCAAGCTGGCGCGCGTCCATGGACGCAGGCCCAGAAAAACATGATCCAGAAAGCCCAGCGAGTACAACCGCAGCACGGATGGATAGATCCAACTGTCTACCGGAATGTAGGGAGAACCGGACATGGATAGATCGCAATCTTGCACCGACGCGCCTGAATCGATCGTTCCCTGATTGGCGCTTTGTTGCCCGCTCGACGGCGTCGCGAAAAGTGATCCTGCGGCGATAAGCAGAAGCCCGCTCAAGGCTATTCCATAAAAGTGGACGGGTACCGCGGCGGGCTGCTCCCTCACGCTTGCGCTCTCTGCCCGACCGTCACGAATCGGTCTCCGACGACGGCTGCTCCAATGGGTCTGAGGCTGACGAGGTCTCAGTAGCATCCAGGGGCCGCGTTTCGGCAGTCGCGTTGGTCTCATCCGGCGCATTCGCATGATGAGGCTGGACACCGGTCCGGAACGATTCAAGCTCCGCGGCAAGTTCCTTGACCCTCAGTTCCAGATCATTCACATGCGCGGAATACTTGATGACGCTCGATGCCAAAGAGTTGTCTTGATTCCTGCTCGTGACCAGGCTGTTCATGGTGTTGCGCACAAGATCCGAAATGCTGCGTGCACCGCTGGCTACACAAAAACGTTCCAACTCCAGGTATTCCTCTTCGGAGAGCCGAACATTAATGGTGCGAATTCGGGGTATCAGAACAGACATCGGAGATTGAGCCGTTGCAGGATGCTTTTGGCGGGAGTGACCGGCAGTAATGGCCTTCTGCCAGGACTGAGAAGGTGACTTTCTAGAGATGCATTTGGAGTGCGCTTCGCGCCTGTCGGTCCCATGTCACAGGATCGATGTCAACGAACATAAATACTGCCGCACCCGCATGGGGCGAAGGCGTATTACGGTGTTTGACGTTCCGGTGAGATCTTCTTCACCTGACCTCTACGCATACTGGGAAGTATGGAGAGAACCTTAGCACGCACTACGGGGAGTGGCAAGAGAAAAGTATCACTTTTGTAATGCAATTGTGTTTTTGGGTTTCGTCCCATTATGGGATCGATCGGCATGCGCAAGATATGTCGGATGCAACCTTTCCCTGGCAATCGGCTTAGAGTGTGCCCATCTCTGCTGAATTTGCCAGGCCATCTCAGCATTCTCGCGCAGGTTGCCAGGAACTCCATTCTCGATGCCTTCTTTCAAACCGTCCACTTCACTTATGGATAAGAAGGGAGTTCCGAATATCAAACGTGTTGAGGCGCTCTCAAATGCTTTTAGTGCACCACGCCGACGTCGCTAGCAGGCCAGTAGACGAAGACGGCCTTTCCGTAGATGAGGGAGCGGTCGACGGGCCCGAAGTCCCGGCTGTCGGAGGAGATGGAGCGATGGTCACCCATCATGAAGTAGCTCTCTGCAGGAATTACCATCTCCGCCAGGGACCGGCTGTCACGATACTCCTGCGGGACGTAGGGTTCGTACAAAAGGTTGCCGTTGACGTAGACATGACCACGATCGACACGGAGGGTATCGCCCGGCAGAGCGATGACGCGCTTGATATAGCTTTTCTCCGGATCGCGGGGATAGCGGAAGACCACCACGTCGCCGCGTTCGATGGCGGCGATGTGGTAGACGAACTTGTTGATAAAGAGGCGATCGCGGTCTTCAAGGCGCGGCAACATGCTGGTGCCTTCCACACGGACCGGTTGATATAGAAAGGTAATGATGAGAACGGATGCGGCGGCAGAGATGAGCAGGTCGCGCAACCAGAGCATAAGGCCCATGGATTTGCGCGGCGCCGCGGGTGCGGGACTGGCAGACTGCGGAGCAAGGGTGGAATGAGAGGTCACACAGGAATCGGAGACAGCGGGATCGTCGGGAAACGTATGCATCTGTATCTAGATTACTCGCAACCGAGGCTTCCCGGCGGGCACATAATGCGGGGGCGATGCGATGTAATGGGTTTTTGCTGTGTGGAGGCCGGCACCAGCGCCGGCGCGGTTCCAGGCGGGCCAACGCCTGCCAGATTCTCCTCTTCCAGTTGCAGCGGACGTTGCAGGACCATTTCCACCTGGGTTCCTGTAGGAATGTCCACATCGGCATTGCGCGTGAAGAGCGAAACGATTCCAACGGTAGCCAGACCGACGCCCAAGCCGGTCAATCCGCCCTCAATGGGATGCCCTGATTCTGCTCCGCCAATTGTGCCTACACCCGCTCCAGTTGGGAGGGCGATTTCCGCCGTCCGGCCGGCATTGCGGCCTTTATCGCCGTTTTGCTCGATGGTCCCTTCCCCGTTGTCTTTCACGGTCTGGTTCTTTGCGCCCGGCACACTGTCCACAACCCCGGGAATCTCCACCACCGAGCCGTTGGGGAAAATAATGGAGGTAAAGTGCATGTCGAGCTGCGCTTTGCCCTTGACACGCCCGCCGCGCTGGACGCGATCGACGACACCCTGCACGTAGACTCCATTGGGGATCATCACGCGGTTCCCTACCACGACAGGAAAAGTTGAGATCAGATATACGCCGTCGCCCGCCTTGGCGCTCCTGGTGTTGATTGCGCTCTTCAGTTGCAAAAGAACTTTGGTGCCCGCGGGCACGGTGTAGATCTTCTTCGCCGGAGCGGCCGGTTCGACTGCGGGCGTGTCTGGCGCCGAGGGTTGCGCGGAAGGGCTTGCGGCAGGCGTGGCTGGAGGTTCTGCCGCAGCCGGCGGCGGAACCGCAGGCGCTGCTTCAGGCTGGCCCGCTGTCTGGGCGATACCGTAGCCGGTGCTGACGGAGATAAGGCCCGTGAAACAAACTGCCAGCAACCATCCACGCAGCGGTGCCATACGAACCTCCTATGAAATAGACGGCGCTCTCGGACACAAGGATAGCCTGAAATCGCACCAGTAGCGGTGAAAAGTGAAAGAGCCTGCACTGCGCCAGAGCCGAGCGCGTTACCCTACGAGAAAGCGATGACCTCTCAAAGCCCTCCATCCGCCGAGAAGCCCTCCGGAAAGGCCGGCCAGTTTGCCGGTGCCCTCCGGATCCTGGAGGACGCCATCGCAGCGCGAGCCTTCCCTGGCTGCGCGTTTGGCGTTTTGGTGGGGGATGACGTCGTGCTCCAGGGGGCTTTGGGGCGATTCACCTATGAAGGAAACGCGCCAGCCGTTGCCGCCGAAACCGTGTTTGACCTGGCGAGCGTGACGAAGGTTGTGGCGACCACGGCTACGGCCATGCTCCTGGTCCAGCGCAGGCAACTCGAACTCGAAACGCCTCTGGGCGAACTTCTGCCCGGCTTCGTGGTCAGGCGCGCACCGGCAGACGTGGCGCGCACCATCCAACTGCAGCATCTTCTGGCCCATAATTCCGGCGTGCCGGGATACGTGGGGTTCTTCCGGACTGCGGCCACGCCCGCTGCGCTGTTCCAAGCCTGCCTCGAGTTGCCTCTCCACAGCGCGCCGGGCACACACGCCGAGTACTCCGACCCCGGCTTCATCCTTCTCGGCAAGGCGTTTGAAGCCCTAATCTGCGCAGACCTTGACACCTGGACGCGCCGCGAAGTCTTCCAGCCGCTGGGCATGGCGGCTACTGGATTCTGCCCGTCGCCGGCGATGCGAACGGCCATTCCGCCGACAGAAGAAGACCTGACCTTCCGCCATCGCCGCATCCAGGGCGAGGTGCAGGATGAGAACGCATGGGTCTTGAATGGAGTGGCGGGGCACGCGGGACTCTTCTCCAATGTCCCTGACCTGCTCCGCTTCGCCGGCGAAATCCTGCGCAGCGCAAGATCTGCCGGCTCCGAGGAAAATCCTTCCCTGTTCAACTCGGCCGTATTGAAACAGTTTGCGAAACGGCAATCGCCTGAGGGCAGTTCGCGTGCGCTCGGATGGGATACGCCATCGGAGCCTTCGTCCTCTGGCAAGTATTTTGCGCGGCATTCTATCGGGCATCTTGGTTTTAGCGGCTGCTCCTTATGGATCGACCTGGACGCGGCCGTCGCCGTGGCTTTGCTGACCAACCGCACCTGGCCCGATCGCCAGAGCCAACTGATCCGCGAGGTCAGGCCAATTTTTCACGACGCCATCCGCGAAGCCCTTTAGGACGCCCTTCGGGGGTTACAAAGCGGAGTACGGCAGAACAAAGTTTTGGGGTTGCGTGTTTTTATAGATACAATAAAAACTGGGGACTGACGCGATGCTACCCAGCACCACGATGCAGGAAACGGCCGGCTCCCGGATAAAAGATACCAACAACGACCAGGCCGCACTGCTTCAAGAACTGACGACGGAAAGCCAAAACGAAGCCTCCCAGGGCCTCGACACGAAATCCGCACTCGAAATTGCACGCATCATCAACCACGAAGATGCCAAGGTCGCAGCGGCGGTCAAGAAAGCCATCCCTGAAATCGCTGACGTGATCGACGAAGTGGCGCGCAGCATGCGCGACGGCGGACGGTTGATCTATATCGGCGCCGGTTCCAGCGGGCGGATTGCCGCGCTGGACGCCTCAGAATGTCCACCTACCTACTCCACGGCGCCCGGCCAGGTGCAATACATCATGGCGGGCGGACCGAAAGCTCTGGCCTCCGCGGTCGAAGTGAATGAGGACTCCGAAGAGCTGGGCCAGCGAGACATCGCGCGGCGGCGTCCCACGCGCAAGGATGTCGTGGTCGGCGTCTCCGCGTCGGGCCGCACACCGTATGTCGTCGCGGCAGTAGCTTACGCTCGCGCCCGCGGAGCCCACACCGCGGCCGTCACCTGCAACCAGGGAACTCCGCTGGCTGACGCTGCCGACATTACCATCGTGGCCGAAGTCGGCCCCGAGGTTGTCTCTGGATCCACGCGCTTGAAAGCCGGCAGCGCCCAAAAGATGATCCTGAACATGATCACTACGGGCGCGATGACGCGGCTGGGTTATGTGTACGAGAACCTGATGGTCAACGTGCACATGCAGAACTCCAAGCTGGTGGAGCGCGGCATTCGCATCCTGATGCGCGCCTGCAATATCGACCGCGCCACCGCCGTCGATACCATCAAGAGCGCCGGGCGCAGCGTTCCCGTTGCGCTTGTGATGCTGAAAGCCAGAGTGGACAAGCCCGAAGCAGTCCGCCGCCTGGCCAAATCCGACGGCAATGTGCGGCTGGCGATCGAAGACAACGTTCTGGAACTGTAGAACTAACGGCATAAATTGTGCCGTGAAAGGGCACGACTTCAGTCGTGCCGAAGCCTCCCATCATTTTTCGAAAAATCAAGTCCGCGGCGCAGCCGCGCCCGAACGCAGGCGCGTACGTAATCGCTCATTCCCCGCACCATTCACGCGCATGGATCACCACAAGCCGACTTACTGTTTCGGGCAACGGGCTGCGGGATCAGGCGCGGTCTGGGTCGCTTTCTTGCTCCTCGTCGTGAGGGGGATTCAGGATGGGGTCCTCGTTGGGGTGGACGCCTCCGCTGAGGCCGCGAACGAGGCGGTAATGGAGGCACCTGTTGCGGCCTTTGCATTGCCTACAGTCCTGAGGAGTGTCGCACTCGAATTCCTGGGGCGCCAACTCGCCGCCATTGCGGGTGCGGGTAACATTCATCACGGTGTCGGAGGGGACAGAGGCGTCGCCGGAGATATTGCTCGAGGCGATCTGCAGGCCGTAGAGGAGAAGGCCAGCCTGCTTCGAATCGATGCGCGCATTGGCGAGGGCGTCGAGGATCTGGGCTAGGGCCAACTGGATCGCGGAACGATCTTCAAGGACGGGGAGCTTGAGCGGCGCGTTTTTGGGCTCGGGTTTGGCTTTGACGAAGTGATGCAAGCGGGTATGGAAGTAGCAGTAGGGCGTACCGCGGAGCGCGGCGGCGCGGCACTTTTTTCCGCTGGGCATGATGTGACGACATTCAGAGTGCATTCTGGCACCTACCCCCCTCTCCCTCCACTATTTCTGTAAACAACCACTCTGTTTTCATGGTTTTACGCGATGGGTTGCCGCGTAAATATCTGAAAAGACATATAGTTGCTTGCAGAAATTAGACAACAAACGGGTTAGAGGCAGGTGTCAGGTTTCAGGGATCGGAGTCCGCGGAACCGGGCTCCCTGCCTCATTGAAGGCTTATGGGAACAGTGTGCGCCGGGAGGGGGAAATTATATGCAAAACGGCGGCGGGAAAATTTGTTCGGAGGTGGTGGGGAGTGGCGCTTTCGGGACCGATGCTGCTGGACCGTGGGGTTGTTCCTGCCGATTGAGGTCAGGGGTCTCCCCGGTCCCCAAGTGCGAGGGACCGGGGGCACCCTCGGCGCGGTTTTTGGGTCGTCGAGACCGGGGCCACCCGCCCGCCCGGAAATTTTTGGGGCGGGTTAGAGGAAGATCGGCGTTTGTCGGTATTAATCGCAAATGTACAAAGGGTACGGGCTTTCACCTGTTCCTGCATTGCTCCGGCTAAATCCTTCTGACATGTATGCGACCTGCTGCGATAGGAATCGGATCGAGACTTCTTTGTTATTCCCGACAAACTGTTCGCCGGTCGAAGCAACGAGTTGAAATGAATTGACCCTGTTTTTGTGCGAGTAGATAAATAGTGTCCGCGTCTCCGAGGTCCCCTGTTTCCCGAACTTCGCGTTAAATGCTACGGGGCCTCTCTCGAATTCCGGAATGGCAGCAAGAGTTCTACGCTCCTCCCATCTTTTAATCTCTCCCAGCTGAACAAAATCACCATATCTCTTATTAACTTTCAACTGAATTGGACAAGCTCCGACTGGAATCTCAATAACTTCAACATCTTTACAGTTGGCAAAAACGACAAAAGCTTGGCTGCCCGTTCCTGCGGGAGTGAAGAGCGCAACAATGTTTTCATCTGTTACTTCCGCAATCAGAGGTCCTCCACCCCAGCGGCTATTGTCGCTATTGAGCGCGACAACCGGACTTCCAAGGTGTTGACGGAGCTTTGCAGCAACTATCTCCGCTTCGGTCTGAGGGCGCTGCATGTTTTTCGCAATCTGAGCTAAATGTTCGTTGCGTTCTGTTTGTAGGTCTTGTAATTGCTGCTGAAGTCGGTTGTTTTCTTCTGCCAAGCGGATCCGTTGATCACAGATCTCATTATTGGATTCCGCTAGGCGGTTGCGCTCGCCGCGCAGCTCGTTTGCCTCTGCCGAATGGTTCAATTCGACGATTGCGATAACTGTGCCAATGTCCGGCAGAATCAGAAGTACGGCCTTCCACCATTCGATTTCCCAATGCGCCTGCCGGACCAAGTTGTAGATCATTGGCAGCGACACAGCCACGACAATGAGCATGGCTAACTGAAGCAGTTTTCGCATTTGTACTCCTTGGCGGATGGTCCCGATATCAAGAGGCATTCTATTAGGTTGAGGGTGCCCCCGGTCCCTCGCTTTTGGGGACCGGGGATGGGATATCCATTGATCACCGCCGACGGAATCGGAGTTGGAGTATCCTCGCAGTGCATGAAAGGCGCGCGCATTCGCTATCAGCAAACTGGAGAATTTCACTTTCTCACCTTCAGTTGCTACCGCCGCCGGCCCTATTTCAAGTCGGCCGCGGCCATGGATCTGTTTGAAGATGCACTGGAGCGCGTTCGCCGGCGCTATCTTTTTGTGGTTGCCGGTTATGTCGTCATGCCGGAGCACGTGCATTTGCTGGTCAACGAGCCCAGACGCGCTCTGCTATCGAAAGCGGTTCAGGCTCTCAAGCTGTCGGTCTCAATGCGAAGCCGGGAGCGGCCCTTCTGGTTGGCGCACTACTACGATCGCAACGTTTCGGCGCGCGAGGAGTTTGTGGAGAAGCTGCGCTACATCCATCGCAACCCGGTGCGTCGAGGGCTGGTGGCGCAACCGGGGGACTGGCAGTGGTCGAGCTTTCGCTACTATCAGACGGGCGTGCGCGGAATTGTGGAGATCGAATCGGAGTGGACGGCTCGAGAAAGAGGCTGGGAGTTGCCGGAGTGGATGCGCGATGCCCGGGCTGTCTCGTTAACCTCTCCGGTCGCCTCGGGTGGAGGAAATTCTGCTTCCCCGGTCCCCAAAGGCGAGGGACCGGGGGCACCGTCGAGTGAGCGAAATTCTACTTCTCAGGGCAGTACACGCTGAATGTGGAGAAAGAGCGCCAGCGTCATAACGAAACCCAATGCCACTAGCAGCAGTGCGATGACGACGACGAACTTGACCTTGTTCCCGAAGGCCTTTAGATCCTCGAGCAGCTCTTGCTGCTCCAGCGTGTTCCGGTCGGTGGCTTCGCGCACCATCTCCAACTGATCTTCAACGCGCTTGAGCGAAGTGTTCTGCTCCATCACCTGATCGCGCAAATTCTGGTGCTGCGTCTGCAACTCGGCCAGGCCGTCTTCAATCGGCGCCAGGTCGAGCTTTGCGGAGGGCTGCGCCTGCGGGTGATGGCGAGACGTAAGCAAGCTGCTGACGGTTGTGGCAATATTTCCGTCGAGCAAAGGCAGGAGGCGTTGCACGAAAGGAAGCGCGTTGCGCAGCATGCTCACAGCACGTTGCACGCTTGAAGACTCCTCCGCGACGGCAGGTGCTGCGTCCAGTGCGCGACCGGGCGGAGGCGGCGTGAGCCGCTTGGCGTCGCCCTCGGCAGGCGCATACGAGGCACGCCGGCTCATACCCGTCGATAGCGGCGATCCCATAGCGCGCGGGCGCGGCGCTGCCGCCCTGGGCGCTGCCGGGTCTTGGGCGTTTTGATCAACCGAGTCGAAACTTCTGGGCAGGTCGAAATGGTCGCGTTCGTTCATGGAATTCTTTCCGCTGGGACTAGAGGCGGCAGTCCCCATATATAGCTGATTTTGCGCCGATTGGAAACAGTTTTCGTGATTTTCGGTTCATTCTGCGCCTGGCCCGGGCCGCGATATGCTCGTAACAATGATCGTAAGGGGATCGTAAAGGGGTGACGCGCGTGAAAGGACCTATCCACCACACGCTGCGCAGTTTGCAGCGCAATATCCTGGCCGGAATCATCACCATCGGCCCACTTTTCGTCACGTATCTGATCTTCAGCTTCCTGCTCGAATCGCTCGCCAAGGCGGGATTGCCGGCGGTTCAGTTCCTTGCGGCCACTTTTCCGCGGGGATGGTTCAGCAATCCATGGCTTCAGCCCACGCTTGCCGTCCTGCTCACGCTGGCCGTTCTCTACGTGGTTGGGCGCGTGACTTCCCTTGTTGTTGGACGCCAGTTGTTCGGTCTCTTTGAGTCCCTGCTTGAGCGCTTGCCTTTCGTGGCCAAGATATACACCTCTGTCCGGCAGCTTTTGGATTCAATGATGGCCAAGAAGGACGCCAGCCAGCGCGTGGTTCTGATCGACTTCCCTATCGCCGGCCAGAAGAGCATCGGGTTTCTGACACGAACGCTCAGCGATGCGACCACTGGGCGGCCGTTGGCCGCCGTATTGTTGCCGAACGCCATCAATCCCACTTCGGCCTTCCTTCAGATTCTGCCTATCGAACGGGTCATCGAGACCGACCTGACGATGGAACAGGCGATGAGCATGATCATGACCGGCGGGGCGGCGGGGCCGGAGACGATTCGCTACTCGCCCGCAACAGAGGGCAACGCAAGCCTGCCAACCACGTCCGAGGCGCCGTAATCGGGCCCGTCAGCGCTCGACTGATGCGTCATCCGTCTCGCGCTTTTTAGGATCAGTGTGGATTTCAGCCTCACCTGCCTCCAGAGTTTCTTCCGCAGTTTCTTCCGCCTGCTCGCTTTCCGTGGTCACCTTGCGCAGGCTCACGCGCTCAAAGCGAGCCCAGATAACTCCGACGGGCACAATTCCCAAAAACGTGACGATCAGGAGCGTAGCGGCACAGGCGGTCGCAGCTTCCGCTTTCGCGCCAAGAATGCCCGTAAGCGCCACCACGACCAGACCGATCTGCGAGAACCAGCCGATTACCGGAAGCTGAATAATGCTGGCCGTGCCGCTGGCTACCATGAGCAAAACGGATTGCGAAACTGTGATTCCCGCCAGCTCCGGACTGGCGGTGAAAGCGCGGCACGTTTCGAAATAGGCAAAGCAGATCAGCATCCACATGCTGAGCGAAAGGCCGGCTACGACGGCAAAGTCGCGAAAGGAACGCATGGTGTCGAGACCGGAGTGAAACATGCGGATCTTGCCGCCCACGCTTTGGCCGAGATTCTTTGAGATCATCCCAAAACTGCGCTCGAAGAATGAGGCGACTGGCCCTCCTGCCAAACGAATCGCTAACAGGAAGAGTGTTCCAAGGAGCGTAAGAATCAATCCGCCGTATTGCGCAACAAACAGGGCGAGCAGCCGGTGATGCGACGCCAGGCGGGCCAACATGCCCGTATGCGCCATTGCGTTCAGGATGGCATCCCCCGGCACCCCGATCATGGCAATAGAAACAATCAATGCCACTGAGCCCGCGTCCACCAATCGTTCAACGATGTACACCGCAACCTGCGTACTTAACGAGAGCCCGGTCTTCTTCGCGACCAGGTAAGGCCGCACCGGGTCCGCGACACGGCCGATCAACGCCACCGCGGTGAACCCGATCACCTGCGACCCCAGCAACGACAGCGGCGGAACCTTTTGCGTGTGCCGCACGAGTTGGCTCCAGCGGACTGCGCGAAAAGCGAAATTGGAGTAGATGCACAGGGTGGCAAAAACAATCATGCGCCAGTCAGCCAAAGCGACCTGCGAGGCGAAAAGATGGAAATCGAAGTGGACGTGAGTGCGCGCCCAAAGAACCAGCGCAACGAGCGCAACCAGCGCCAGAACGCCCACGATCCATTGACTCTTCTTCAAACAAACTCCGATCTACTAATAACAATTGAGCTCTATAGGTATGTTCTCACGCGGCCGTGCGAAGAGTGCGCCGGGGATTTCGACGAAAGCCCCTGTTCAGTAACGAGCTGCGCCTCAGATCGAGGTGGCGAGAATGGGCCTTGAGCAACGCTCAATGCGGTGCTGCGGGCTGCGTGGCGGGAGGTGTGGCCGAAGTGCGCCGCAACTCGGCCTCGCGGGCCAGGACCCGGCGGTTGAATTCGTGAATCACGCGGGCTACATAGGCGCGCGTCTCGGCGTATGGCGGAATCCCGTGGTATTTGTCGACGGCTTCAGGCCCTGCGTTATATGCGGCCAGCGCCAGAGCGAGGTTATCGTGATAGTGCGTCAGCAGCGCGTCAAGATACATTGAGCCGCCGCGCACATTCTGGTCGGGCTGCAAACTGTCCAACACACCGAGGCCGCTGGCAGTTTTCGGCATCAACTGCATCAGGCCCTGTGCGCCGGCGTGGCTCACTGCCCGTGGATTGCCGTCGCTCTCCGCCTTTACAACACTGGCCAGCAAATCCACATCCAGATTGTGATCGGATCCCGCGCGCACTAACATCTCGCGCAGATCGATCGGGGTCAGCTTCGCCGTTCGATTTGCGGCCTGCGGAGTAACGGGCGCCGCGGCTACGGGCGGATCAGGGACCTCTTCGAAAGCCACAATCTCATCCGGAGCGAATTCAATGTAGTTATCTTCGCCCGCGCTCAGGTAGAGGCGCATGTGCCCATCCACCAGCGCATGATGATCGCACTGCTCGACGAAACCATTGCTGAGGGTCACACGTTCGGCCGCATGCGCGTGCACCGCAAGGCTCGATAGCATTGCAGCGGTCGCAATCATAAGAAAACGACTGGCGCGCAGACTTCCTCCGAGTTGGAACTTGCTGCTCATGCTTTTGCCGCCGCCATCTTTCTGAGCGC
>Ga0302200_10000775_pt1 | contig 31434 bp, 16 predicted proteins | sample II_Bog_N3_1_FD_194585 | JGI IMG/M metagenome (GOLD analysis project Ga0302200, IMG submission 194585) | Peat permafrost microbial communities from Stordalen Mire near Abisko, Sweden - II_Bog_N3_1 | ecosystem: Environmental > Terrestrial > Soil > Wetlands > Peat | place: Sweden: Abisko... | reverse complement strand
AAAAAGGAGTTATTGGTGACAAAAAAGATGATCTTTAAAATAGCATTAATTCTAATTGGTTGGCTAGAAAGCACCTGCCTTTATGCAGCTTTTTTTGATCAAAGTGCCCAAGGTTGGCATTGGTATCAAGATCCTATTATTATAAAAAAAGAACAGCAAGATCCAGAAATTGTGCCTGTTACACCAACTCCTACAGAAACTATCAAAACTTACCAAAAAGAATTAGAGACGAGGCTTCATAAAGCAATTCTTAATCCAAGTTACCAAAACGTTCAAGCATATCAAGAAATGCAAAAAGATTTAACAGATCGTTCGCAAAAATTTTCTGAAACTTGGATGCAGGTGGTTTTTCAAAATCCACATTTAGATCATACTTTGGTGTCACCAACTAATCATACAGGTCGCCATGTTTATTTAGACCAAGAAAAACAAATAATCAAAGATACCATTTCTAATCTTAAGGATGAGTACGGATTATTCTTTTTCTTTAGTAGTCAATGTGAGTATTGTCATAAGTTTGCACCAATCGTTCAACAATTTGCTAAAAATTATGATTGGAAAATAATGGCAATTAGTTTAGATGGTGGTTCTATTCCTGGATTTTTAAATCCTGTGCCTGATAATGGCATAGCCGCTAAGTGGCAAGTAATAGTTTTACCAAGCTTATTTGCCGTTAATCCAACCACAGGTCATGTTTTGCCGATAGCTTTCGGTTTAACATCGATTGATCAAATGGAAAATAGAATTATGACTCTTTTAAAAAATCCAGGCGGCACTCATGATTAAAAAATTATTATTAATAATGTTCTGTAATTTTATAGTTAATATTTCGTATGCATCTATTGAAAATGATTTAAAACAATTTTTTGATGCGGTTGGTATGAAAAGTAATGTTAATAGATCAGGTGCTTACCAAGAACAAGCCGCTGGTTATTATACTGGTGGCAGTTTTATGGCTAGAAACCAAGTTAAAACCGCACAACTGGCAACTATCCAAATGCCAGGCTATCGAGCAGGGTGCGGTGGAATTGATGCTTGGGCTGGTGGTTTTTCGCATATCAGCTCTAAAGAATTGGTTGCTGCGTTACGAAATGTTGGTAGTTCTGCCGCCAGCTATGCTTTTTTATTATCAGTTCAAATACTTAGTCCTCAAGTTTATAACATTATGAACGAATTAAATGCAATAGCTACCAAAGTTAATCATTTAAACATTAATAGTTGTGAAGCAGCAGCTACTATGTTAGGTGGACTGTGGCCAAAATCCGATCAATCAAGTAAACATTTATGTCAAGCTATGGGAACAAATTTAGGAGCATTTAGCGACTGGTCAGCGGCTCGTCAAGGTTGTGGTGCAAAAGGTGATCGAGATAAAGTGTTTAGAGAAAAAGGCTCTGATGCACGATATAAAGATATGTTGGTAGGTGAGTTTAATTTAAGCTGGAATGCATTACAAAAAAATAATTTTTTACAATCAGATAAAGCCCTATCTGAACTCTTTATGACTTTGGTTGGTTCGATTATTTCCAGGAAAGATGGCGAGAGTTTTATGCCAACAGTATTACCAAGTGGTTCCGATAAAGATAATGTATTAAATGGATTATTAATTGGTGGTAAAACCTTAATTTATTCTTGTGATTCTGAAAAATGTTTAAATCCAATTTTAAAAGAAACTAATATCCCGGAAACACATTCTTTGCGCCGTAAAGTGCATACCACACTAGAGACTCTGATTGACAAAATATATGAAGATACGGCAATTACTGAAGAAGAAAAAGATTTTTTAAATGCCACACGCTTACCAGTTTATAAAATGCTTAATGTTACAACTGCTTATAGAAAAGGTACAGCACCAGTAGATCTCGAACAATATGGAGATTTAATTGCTTTAGATCTTTTATATAAATATGTTGCCGATATTATTGATCTTGTTCATGATAATGTTACTCAACTCAAATCAGTACAGGTCGATGATACTAATATAGAGCTATTTTTAAAACAATTAAGAGATGCTAGAGAAAAAGTTACTGTAAGACGAAGTAGTGCATTCCAGCAAATGGACAATGTATTATCGTTTATTCAATCAACCCAACTAATAGAAAAACAATTGCATGTAATGCTAGGTGGTGTCGCTAATGAAAACAACTGGTTTTAAGGGATAATATAATGGAATATTCGATTGTAACATTTGGCAATGGTGAAATTTTAAAAGGTGTTTTTGATGCAATTGCCCTTTGTCTAAACTCTCATTCCGGAACATTATATATTCCTCTAATTCGTCTGAGTATGATTATTGGTGGTTTGTGGGCGGCGTTATATGCGATTTATGGCGATTATATGAGAGCCATTAATGGTTGGCTTATTCCGATGACAGCAATTATGCAACTATTTTTTGTGCCACAAGCAACGGTTTGGATTGTGGATCCTGTTAGTCGTTATCATGAAAAAGTTGATCATGTGCCTTATGGTCTTGCAATGGTAGCTGGCAATATAAGTAAAATTGGATCGGTTATTACTGAGCAAGTAGAAAAAGTATTTGTTTTACCTGATGATTTAAAATATCAAAAAACCGGCACTATATTTGCATCAAATTTATTACAACAAGCCAAAACCTTTAGAATTACTAATGAAAATTTAGCTGAAAATATGCGTCAATTTGTCGGACAATGTGTAACTTATGATGCATTATTAGGCCGTAAATATACCATAGAAGATCTGCGGCATAGTGATGATCTTTGGAAATTGGTGTCAGAAAATGCATCTCCTATTCGCTCATTTGTTTGGCGAGATGTAACTTCAGAACATCTTGGATCGAGAAAACCAACAATCATCACCTGTCGTGAAGGGGTTGCTAAATTTAATGTGGAATGGAATGGTGAGTTAGACAAAACGGCCACTATATTTGGGAAAAAAATATTTGGAAAAAACTCATATATAAATCCAAGAACTGAACTTTTAAAATATTTACCGCTTGCATATGAAGCATTAACCAACATGTCAAAATCTGCACAAGATCTATTAAAACAAAATATGATGATTTATGCGGTAGTCGATGGCATCGAACAAAAATCAACCAGTTTAGGTAATGCTCCTAATTTTGCCCTGCGGCGTGCTTATTTACAGCAACGCTCCAATTATGAAACATTAGGTGCTATGGCAGCCGAAACCTTACCGACTATGAAAGCCGTAATCGAGGCAATTACATATTCTGCTTTTTTATTTATTGTGCCACTTGCGGTATTACCATTTGGTTGGACTTTTTTAAAAAACTGGGTGCAAGTACTGTTATGGTTACAAACTTGGGCACCACTTTATGCAATTTTAAATTATATTATGACACTCGCGGCGCGTAGCAAATCAATATCTGCATTATCAGTGTCTAATGAATTAGGAGTTACTATTGCAAGCTCAGTAGGATTATCCAATGTGAATGCCGATATTGCGGCAATGACTGGATATTTAGCAATGAGCATTCCTTTTTTATGTGTTGCAATTATTAAAGGGGTTAGCTCGTTTGTAAGTGTGCCTGGTATTTTAAGTGGAGTAACCCAAAGTGTAGCATCGCAAGCCTCAACAGATGCCACAACTGGTAATTATAATTTTGGTAACATTAGTGATGGTAATGTGCAAAGCTCTAATATAGGCATGTTAAACCATAGTTCTGCTGCAAGTTATACATCCGGTTCTTTTAGGCAAACAAATGGTCGGACTGATTTAACCACAACCGCTAGTGGGGAACAAATATTAAATGTTGGGAGTTCTAATTTACCGGTATCGTTAAATGTAGCAGAAATGCAAAGTGCTCAATACACTAAACAAGCTGGGATTAGTTATCAAAAAGGAATGCAGCAGACAGAATCCTATGCTAAAAATCTGGCAGATACTTTAAAGCAAGGTGTAGAGTTGTCTGATCATATAGCCAACTCCAAACAATTATCTGATCAATATAAAGATGGTCAATCTATAGAACAAACTGCTGCTATAAATAAATCAGCACAAATTGTTAAAGAGTTTGCTGATGATCATCACGTAACAACTACTAAGGCAGCTCAAATATTAGCTGCCATCAGCATAAGCACCGATAAGAGTGTTCTTGGTACTATCGTAGGAAAGATAATTGGTATTAGTGGTGAAGTAAGAGGGGATCTTAGTGCCAATGCCAACATACAAAATATTTGTAAAGATGGTGAAAGAATAACAAAAAGCGAAGATTTTCAAAATTCTTTACGTAAAACGTCTCAAGCAATTCATGATCAATCTTTTGCTAGGCATGATGACGAAGGGCGACGTTTAGTAGACAATATGGCTTCATCTTGGGATGCGGCTAATAATTTTAGAAGGGACGCCACAAAAAGTTTTAATCAATCGGAAGCATACCACAGCCAAGCAACTGCGATTAAAAATTCTTCAGCTGCTATTAATGCTAATTATAATCAACAATTTGTAGAGTGGTTGTCAGAACAAAGTGCAGATAATACCGGTGGTGGTCATATAGGTAAACAAGGAGCTGCTCATATTATTGGACATGATCCTGAATTGGCAGTTAAGTATGCTGAGCGATTTGTAGAAGAAAGAAATTTATTACCGCCTGTTCCTTCAAAAATACAAATAACGTCACCAAAAAATTTAAAAGCAAAATATGATCAAGAAAATAATCATGCTTTTATAGATGTAACTAAAGATAATGTACAAAGTGGTATGGATGTTATTAGAAATATTGGTAAAAAAGCAGGGTTGGTTGGCGTTACAGCCAATCAGCTAGAAGAAAATTTTAACCATAAACAACTACAGGCTAAGGCCGAACTAAATCTATCTAAACAAAAAAGATCTAATGAATATAATAATAAATCTTCTAAACATCAAGATCATGCAGATGATATTGATAACGATATTAAAAAAGTCTTTGATGGAGAGAGTCAAACCAAATGAAAAATCACCGCCTAGAATTAAAATATTGTTGCGAAAACCATGCTGTGCTTCCAGGGTATGAAACATCGCTATCTCTAGCTATTCTTCTCGCATATTCAGCACTATTCATGAATTGGTGGGTTTTTGTGGTGTCCATACTTTTTAAAGGAAATTCCGGAATTGTAAGTTTAAAGATCTTTAACCATACTGCGTCCAAAAAAGAACAAAATAAAAATCCTAACGTAATTGTTGCCATCAGATCAATAAGAAAAAACCATCCTCTTCCACCACTAAAAAATACCATAAAAATCCAACAAGTTGAAAATCTCATCAAACGTACTTTTGGTAAATTTTTAGCATACTCTAGTAGTTGTGCTGGTGTTATTTGCCAATCTTCCGGTATCAAATCAGGCAATTTTGTCCAAATTATATTTTTAAAAAGGTATAAAATTAGATCTGAAATTAAAGCCACGATTGGAAATAAAATTAAAGCACAACTGAATAAATGGTGTATATTCATATACAAATTAATAATTATTGATATACAACCAGCAATTATTATTTTTAATAACATAGCAATAATTCCAGACAATGCCATTACTTTTGGGTTACTAAAAAAAGTTTTAAATTTCATATATTCCTGGATTGATTGGATGGTTCAACTAATTCACGCCATTTATTTAAAGATACCACACCACACATTAGAAAAACATAGTTACTTTTCACCATTAATCAATTGGAGCCAGCAATATGCTTAAGCATTTTACTCGAGGTGGTCAAACAACTATGCATGCTATTCAGATGTTTGGGCAGGTATCAAAGAGATTAATTTTATTATCATTTTTATTATATACAATTGTTGGTGGTTTTTATATTCAGCAAAAAACAACTAAATATCAATGGTATTTGCTTGGTAATTATGTAGAAGCCTTATTAGAGATCGCAATTTATGGTAATAAAGCAGTGCATAGTGTTAAAGAATCAACTGGTGCGACCATTACAATGGCGGCTGATCAATTTATTCGACATCAATTTTTAGTTCAACAATTAAATAATTTTTCTACAGTAATTCATTATGTTTTGTTAACTAGTTTAAAAGTATCCATCATATTTTTAATAGGTGTCATAATGTTCTTGGGTTATAGAGGTAAATTACAAACTATTAACCAAGATATTCGAGGGGCATTATTTCTAGACACCAAACATTTAAAAAAGTTTCTTAAAAAACATAAAAAATGTTCTGATCTTAATATTGCAGGGGTTCCTTTAGTTAAAGACTCTGAAACTAAACATATTTTAATAACAGGAACAACTGGTTCAGGTAAATCCATTTGTATGATGGAATTAATGGATCATATTAGACGACGTAAACAGCGAGCAATTGTTTATGATGATTCCGGTACATTTATTAAGCACTATTATAGACATGATCATGATATTATTTTAAATCCATTAGATGAAAGAAGTCCTGGTTGGAATATTTGGCAAGAATCGGAAGACTTAGCTGATTTTGAAGCAATTGCCTCCTCATTGATGCCACTACATTTATCTGGTAACGATCCATTTTGGATCCACTCAGCACGGACAATTTTTGCAACTTTAGCAGAAAAACTTAGAGGACATGATCTTCATTTAATGTCTAAAGCTCCTACCAAAGAATTGCTACAAAGCTGTCTTACGCCTAGCATAGTTTACGATGCGAATAATAATATAAGTCAACTTATAATTAAAACTTGTGATCAAGTGAAATCATTTACATTGATGGAGCTTAAAGAAATGCCGGATTTTAGTGAAAAAGAAAAACTTTTCAATAGTTTTATTAAGTCAAACTTTAGTAAAGATCGAGTTTTATTGAGCTTAACGGATCCTATAATGGATTGGATCACATCAACAGCAAAGCATGCTATAAATACTAGAAACACTAAAACTAAATCATTATTATGTCCTATGTTTAGTTCCGATCTTGGAGTACTCAGTAGTTTGTTGCATGGAACAGTAGCTGAACCATTAGTCGCAAGATCTGTTGAAAAAATGGCATTATCAATTAAATCGACATTAGCGACTTATTGTAAAGCTTTTTTATATTTAAAAGATGAAGGAGTAGAACCATTATTTTCTATTAAACGTTGGATCCAAAATGAAACAAATGATAGTTGGATTTTTATTGCCACAAATGCTGATAAATTAGAAGCATTAAAGCCATTAATTTCCGTATGGCTGGATGTTGCAGCTCGCAGCATGCTGTCCTTAACGCCATCATTTGATAGACGCATTTGGTTATTAATTGATGAATTAGCAAGTTTACATCGGCTATCTAGTTTAAGTTTATTATTATCGCAAGGCCGTAAATATGGAGTATGTGGGGTTACAGCTTTTCAGGATATTCATCAACTACGCTCAATTTATGGCAGAGATGAAGCAGAAGCATTGTTGTCGATGTATAACACCAATCTTTGCTATCGTACCAAATGTCCGGATACGGCTGTTTGGATGTCGAGATTAACCGGACAAAGAGAAGTTATTGAGAAACGTGAGGGATTTTCTTATGGAGCTAATGATATTAGAGATGGAGTATCGGTACAGCAAGAACGGCGCAAAGAACCATTAATTTTAGATACTGAGTTTTTAAAATTAAATGATTGTGAAGCGTATATGTTATTGCCGGAAAATACGCCAGTTACTAAAATAAAATTAACCGCTAAATCTCGCTCCATTCTATCTGAAGCATTACATCCAAGAAAATTATTAGATTTGTCGTTAACAACAGAAACTGTTCCTTTAAAATCTACCGATAATGAAGACTCGATCATCAAAAAACCTGTACCTGCAAAGTCTATTAAAGCAAAAAAAATAGTTTCAGAAATAATGGAAGTAGAGTTTTAATATGTTAAGCATTTATACCTTAAAATCAGCCGCTAAAGCCGGTAGTTATTATCAAGATGATAATTATTACGCCAAAGATGGTGAGTTGCAAGGCGTATGGTTTGGAAAAGGTGCTGAGCTTCTTAACATGCATGGGAATGCTCAATTACCGGAATTTATAGCTGCGTTAGAAGGTAAATTATCAAAAAACGTTAGCATGCAATCCACAACAAAAGTTCATCGTCCAGGCTATGATTTAACTTTTTCGGCTCCTAAATCAGTATCTATTTTAGCGGTGGTGGCAAGAGACGCACGAGTATTAGGGGCACATAGAATAGCAGTGAATGATACACTTAAGTATATGGAAAATCATTATGCATTAACCAGGGTAAAAAAAAATGGCAATGTTCAATTGGAAAATACTGGTAATTTATTAGTGGTTAAATTTGAACACACCGATTCCAGGGCATTAGATCCTAATTTACATACTCATTGTGTAGTGATGAATGCAACTTACCGCTCAGATCTTAAATGGCGAACCTTATATTTTGATGAGGTATACTCCAATAAAATGTTATTAGGTGTTATTTATCGGGGTAAATTAGCTCAAGAATTGATGAAGCTAGGTTATGAAATTGTCCAAACATCAAGCAAAGGCTTATTTGAGCTTAAAGGATTTCCACAAAAATTAATTGATCAATTTTCTAAACGGCGGCAGCAGATAACCCAAGAGCTACAAGAGTTAGGGTTAACAGGTAGCAAAGCTGCTCAAATTGCTAATTTTAATACTCGGGAAGATAAAATTAAAGTCGATCCGGAACATTTAGATTTAGCTTGGACTGTAGAATTACAAAAATGTGGCTGTAGTCTCTCTTGGCTACAAGAATATAGCACCAAAGCTATGGAACGAGGATCTGTTACCCCACCTAATCCATATGCATTAGCGTATTTTGCAGTAACTAAGGCTGCTAGCGAATTAAGTGACTGGCGTTCAACATTTACCATGAAAGATTTAAAAAAAGCCTCTAGCGGCTTAAGTGTTAGCAATTATGCGCCTTTGTTATTAGATAAAGTGATTGCTGAACAATTTAAATCCGGAGAATTGTTGTCTTTAAAAAACGATCTGTTGACCACCCAAAAAGCCCGTGATTTAGAAATTCTTAATGTACTAAATGTAAGGCAGAGTAAAAATAAAGTTTTACCAATGGTGACCGCAATTGGTGCTAATTATTTAACCATGGATCATAAACCAGAATTACGGCAACCTTTAAAATTATTATTAACTAATTCCGATCAACAAATGATAGTTTCTGGTGCAAATGCTAAGAATTATACCGAGGTACTACAACCTTTTGTAAAAATAGCTTATAAACATGGGTTTTACCCCATTGGCATTACCCAAACTTTTAAAAGGGTTGCTACATTTTCGGAAGAATTGGGTATAAAACGTACTCAAACAATTAATGGATTTTTACAAAGTTGTGAAAATCGATCAGATCACATCAAACAAAATCCGATGAGCCAAATACAATTACTTCGTTCAAAACAGATCTGGATTTTAGACTTTAATAGTAGCATTTCGGCATCGCAGCTTAATAGATTACAAAATTATGCTAAAGAATTTGGAACTCGAATTATTTGGTCTAATAATATTACAAAACCACAAGCTGCAATTAGTGCATTAATTGATTATAAGATTAAACAATGTAACTTAGATAATAGACAAGTACAGGTTAAAAATTTTTCATTAAGTTCTCATCCGAAAATCAATAATTCTATAGATTTAACTAATAATCCAATTACTAAAAGCGATTGGCAAACTAATATAGCGAGTGTAGTACTCAATTGGGCAACTCATAAATTTCAAGAGAGAGATGCAGTATTTTCTTTAAAAGACTTACAATTAGAATTGTTTAGTTTAGGTATTACTGTTCCTAAAGAGGTGTTGCAATCTCAATTAGATTTAGCACTAGGCAATTCGCTTAAAGAGATCAATGAGTCATCAATCACCACCCAAGCAACTGTCAATTTAGAACAAACGTGTTTGCAACTAGTAGAGCAGGGCAAAAATGTTATGCCGCCAATTATATCAAAACCAATGATTGATCAAACTTTAACTAAGGGACAACAACAAGCAATAGAATTAATATTAACAAATCAAGATCGAGTAGTTGGCATTCAAGGGGTTGCAGGTTCCGGTAAAACCACCATGCTACGTTCTTTGAATAAGGTATGTCTAGATGCCAATTTTGAAATTATTGGATTAACCGTTACCACAAGTGCTAAAGAACGGTTAAAAATTGGTAGTCAAAATTTAGCTGGTGATGTTCATTTGTTACGATCCGGGATTAAAACTTTAACCGTGCGTAAGTTTTTAATAGAAAGTGAAAGACTATTAAATATGGATCCAATGCTTGCTAAATTAGAATATGGTGGCAATAAATTGTTTGTATTAGATGAAGCATCATTTATCGGAACTTCCGAGATGTTTGCGGTTCTTACTAAAATGGAACAATTAAATACCAAGTTAATCGTTATGGGCGATTATAAGCAGTTATCTTCAGTTGAAGCAGGTAGAATTTTTTATTTAATGTTGGGATCTAAGATGCACTCTGTTGCTATGACTGAAAATGTTCGATTTAAATCGGTTAAAACCTTAAATGTAATGCAACATATTTATAAAGATCAAATTCCAAGTGCCTTAGAGCGGTTATCCAATTCTTTAGTTGAAATCCCCGATCATAACGAAAGATTAATAACGATGGCAGAATTATATTTACAAAAAATACCAGAAGAGCAAACAAATACTATATTAATCACCCCAGAACATAATGATCGAAAAGTCGTAAATCATTTAATTAGAGAAGGATTAAAGGCTACAGGACAATTAACTGGCACTGAAGTTACTTTTAAAAATTTAACTCAAGTTAGCCTAACTATCGCGGAACAACAAAAAATTTATTATTTTAATGAAAAAGATTTGATTTGTTTTATGCAAAAACCTTTTGAGCTAAAAACCCAATTTAATACATATTATCAAGTAACACATAAAAATTTAGAAGAGCAAGTTTTAGTGTTAGAAGATCAAAATAGTAAAGAGAAAATTGTTTGGTCACCAGAGGATCAACCCAGTATTATTAGTTTACATCGAGAAGAAGAACGCAAGTTAATGTTGGGTGACAAAATTCGTTGGACAAAGAATAACAATATAACAGGTATTTATAACGGACAAACTGCAACAGTTTTAGCACATAAAGAAGATGGACTAGTCGAGATCAAGTTACAAGATGACAAACTCATAACATTAAATTTAAAGGAATTAATTAATGGGCATTGGGATCATGCTTATGCTGCAACGGCTTTTGTGGCGCAAGGAGCCGATAAACTTATAACCATTGCATTAGTAAGGGGAGCGTACAGCAAAGAAATCTCAACTTGCGATCTTAAAGCCCATGACGTGATTATGGTTAAAGATGATAACGTTAAAAATCTTCCTAAATCAAAGTGGGTAAAAATTTTAGAAATTAGCAACGATCATACGGCAATCGTACAAGATCGAACTAATAACACCTTTACTTTGGATTTAAAAAAATCACCAACCAACATATATAGTAAAAATCAGGCAGTTTGGCATGTTTGCCCAGATCCTAAAACTCGCAAACAATCTTCCATCCCTAAACTTACCTCAATTGGTGAATTTTTAGTGAGTGTAACAAGAGGCGAACAAGTAACTATTTTGGTCGATCATATGGAAAGCTATCAACATGCTTTGGAACAGCGATTAGCGGGTAGCCGTAGTGCATTAGAGTATTTAGATCCTAATAGAAATGAGGTAAGAGATAAAGTATCTAATATGATTAAGAATGTTACCGGAAAAGCTACATCTCATTCTGACGATTTAAATACTCCACTTAAATCTCAAGAACCAGCAAATCAAAAAAAATCCTTATATAACTCTAATTTACTAACTATAGAACAAGTAATTAACAAGCTACACGCTAATATTTTAGAATATGCGACTAATTGGTTGGGTTCACCGCAAAAAATCAGCGGTTATGAAGCCAGGTGGGGTACCAAAGGATCGTTGGTTGTTAAACTATCTGGCGATAAAGCAGGGTTTTGGCATGATTTTGAAAAAGGTATTGGCGGTAAAAACCTATTATCTCTTTATATAGATCGCTTTAATTGTGATTTTAAAACCGCAATGATCAACTTAACTAGAGAATTAAATATTAATGTTGAAACTAAATTATTTAATCAAACTTTAGACAAACCAATTATCAAAACTAATAAAAAATTACAACATGTAACACTGGACGCCAAAAAAATCAGTTATGCACAAAATATATATAATAAAGGTACAGTTATCCAAGGAACATTAGCTGAAAAATATTTACGAGAGTTTAGAGGTATAAAAGGCACTATTCCAGATGATTTTAAATTCTGTGCCAAATTGAAACATCCGGATTTAGGTCGTATGGTGCCAGCCTTATTAGCCCCAATTAAAAATATAGACGGCAATATTCATGGGATAGTTAGGATCTTTTTAAACTCCCAAGGTAATAAACTTAACGAAACTTATACTAATACACAAGGACAAAAGTTGCCGGCAACCGTTAAAGCCAACCTAGGTAGTATGGCACATGCTGCGGTTATTATTAATAAAGCAAAAATTCCAGGTACTGTTTATATTGCAGAAGGCATTGAAACTGCTTTAAGTATTTCTCAAACTAAACCATTAGATCAAGTTTTTGCAGCATTATCAGTATCAAATCTTAAAAATGTTCCATTACCAGTCGATACCCAAAAAGTTATTTTATGTGCCGATCAAGATGGAGTTAATGCCAACTCTAATAAAGCGTTGATGGTATCTGCTAACAGTTATTTAGAACGAGGGTTACAAGTTGCAATTGCTTATCCGGAAAAAATTATTGGTATGGAAAAAGTCGACTTTAACGATGTGTTAAAACATTTAGGCACAGATTCGATTACACGGTCAATACAAAATGCGGTACTACACAAGTTACCGGAAGTTAATCAAGCTAAGATTGAACCATTAAATAAAACCACAGAATTAAACCACTTACCAATTAATAAATTGGAAAAATCAAATAAGGAGCTGAGCTTATGAAAACTATTAGCATTAGATTTAATGATTATTTAGCTAATTGTATTGTTAGCGATGCCCAAAGAAGTAAGGTTAGTATTTCAGAATTTATTCGTGATTTACTATACAAGAAGATGAGGATTGGACAAATTGAAGTTAATACTTTTAAAATTAATAGAGTAAAAAAACATTTAACGTCACCAACTTATCATCCTGAACTAGGCTATATTATCTTTGCGGCTAAATTAGTAGAGAAATTTATTTTAACGACTCAAGAACAAGGGGATGAGCTAAGAAACGCTGCATTTCAAGAAGCTAAAGATTCATTAAGTCAATTAAACTTTAACAACAAAAATAAAGAACAAAGATTTTGTTTTACATTGGAAGAGCCAATTTATTTATGGTTAACAAGTGAAGCATCTAGGTTACAAATGGTACTATCCTATTTGGTTCGCACTCTTATTGAGGACGTCTATTTAGAAGAACATATGGCAGTAGATCATCAAGTGTCTGAGTTACAAAAAAATAGTATGGAACACCAAATTATTACCTGTAAGTTGCTAGAAGCATTAATTAACCATACTATTTCTGAGGGTGATGCAATAGTAGAACAAGCTCGTTATAGTGCTAAAGAAACCATCTCTAAACTTTATCGTAGTAATTAATGTTTGGGTTGGTGCGTAAAAACTTTATACGATCCAATTCACGAGTCCTAATCAATTAGGAATAGGAAGGAGTGTATATGCTTAAAAAAATAGGGTTTATTTGTTTTGTAATAAATAAATATTTACTATAAAATTATAAGCCTTTGGGGTGAACTTATCCGTAGCCTACAAAGTCTATTTAATTACAACTACATATGTATGCTTGGAGAGAAAATGCCGCAGCAGGAAATTGATTTAGGTACAAGAGTAGCACAATCTCTTATGCAAGAGATGCGTTTTTTAAAAAAAATAAGAGAAGACTCTACGCTTAATGATTTAATTGACGTACCTACACGAGATAAATTAGCTTTCCAGGTTATCGCTGGCGAAGACGCTGCAAAGAGCGAGGGTTCTGGATACCTTAGTGCCTCGTTAGCTGGCCTACGGTTTTGTGTAGCTGGTGGGGAAGTTGGCAAAACAGAAACATTTGACATTGATCATACAATTCCTTTTAAGCATATTCACGAAAAACAAGAGAGGTTGTTGAATTATTTAAATGATCCATCCAACAAGGATTTTAAAGAAGGGTTTTTAAGCGTAGACAAGATAAACGATTACTTTGGAGAAGAAGCTGGTATTGTTAAAGGAACAAAACGTTTTTTTAAATTGTGTTATAACGATATTGATAACTTATTGTTACTATGTCACACGTGTAATGTATATAAAAGTTCACAAGAGTCATTAGATTGGTTTGGAAAACAAGAGCCATTTTTAGGTAAAGAGTTTTTAAAAACTGTTGAAGATGCTGGTGGTCTCCATGAAGGTATTATAGTTAGTAAAGTTTGCAAAGTTTCTTCTAATGATGAGTGTGTGAATATTGGGGGAATTGATTGTATTTTAACTAGTAGTGAAGCGAAAGGGTTGGGTAAATTTGTTAATGAATGGTTTAATACTGAAAATCCTGATTATGTAGAAGGCATAGTTGAAGCATATAAAGATATTTGGCTAAAGCTTAAAGATATTTATGAACTACACCTAAGATCTAAAGCAGCTGGGAAACAAGAAGAAAGCGAAGAATCTAAACCAATACCTACAAAGTTAACCGACATATTAAAAACTGCCATTACGACAGTTGAAAGACATTATGGGATTGAAGCTAAACATGATAACCAGGTACAATATAGTAGCAGTCAAAAAACACCAAGCCACTCATCGGAAGACGATAGTAGCGAAGGGAAGATTAGGATTGAACAAATTGATAACAAGGTTAGGCAGGTATTAAGTTATATGCACAAACTAAAGAAAATTCAACATTTAATTGCAAGTAATGATCCTAGTTTAGCAAATAAGGAAAAAAAACGTGAATTGAGCAGCTTAATTAAAGATCTAGAAATAAGCGATTTGACTATTGATACGCAAAGACAAATTTTTGATGACATTACCAATAACTTAAATAAAGCATACAGTAATAAACCACCTGTCCATCTTTCTGATGTAGATATAAAAGAAATAATTCATAATGCAGCTCATAAACATTCAATGCCGCTTAAACTAAAAGAAGCTGAAGCGAGATTAGAGGCTGAAGCACAAGCACGGCAAAGAGCTGATGCAAGAGCGGCAGCAGCAGAAACTAAAGCAAAGAAGGAATCTGAAAAAGTGGCAGCATTAGAAGCAGAATTAAATAAACTAAGGCAAATCGAAGCAGCGAGACAAGAGGCAGTAAAATTCGCCCAACAAAACCAAGGTAACCCTTTGATCCATCAGTTTAGCTCTATGCAAACTTCAATAGCTCACGATACACAAAGTGCAGCTGATCCTCCTCCACATAAAAAGGCAAAGCCAGATTCACCTAAATAACCACGTAAATGATGCTGCGAGTTTTAGCTATAACGAGATAGTTATAGTTTTTTGTGATAAAAGTATAATTTTAATATGACAAAATATAACAAAAATAAGACAAATTATGACATTTCTAAGACAAAATAAGACAATTGTATGACATTTCTTAAAAACACCCTATAGAAAGTCCCTTATAAATTAAGAAATTATACGATAATATAGGCTTTGTCATATATTGTCTTATTTTTGTCATGTTTGGTCATAAAAAAATATTTATCTTTTCATGATGATTTTTACTTCAAGAAAATCTCAATTTATCTTGATTATCACAGCATTTGTAACGAAAGCACTGTGGTGCGTCTGGTGTGCCATCGTTACTGTGGTTGACGCAACTAATTATAAGTTATAAGTTTTATTTTTAAATATATAAATTTTTAGAGATTTTTGTAAAGAAAAAATGGGTGAGCTTAGTGGCGAGGTACTCTCCTAATAACGTAAAATGATCAATGTTGACAGTTAATCAAACTAGCAATAATTTTATGCCAATAAAATTTTAATTAATATTTGAGAAGGTTGTTGAAAAGAATTTAAGTTAAAATTATTGTTCAAGTGATTTTAAGGGTTTTGTTCCGTATACAATTAAATTAGGGAATATAAATAACTATATTCCCTAATTGCAAAAACTTAATATTCTTCAGGAAGCAAAAGAACGGTAGGATCGGCTGGATTATAATTATCGGTAGTTTCGTTAATAGCCCAAAATTTTAGATTTTTAGTTAAGGTAGTGTACGAAATATTTTGCTTAAATAATATTTGAAGTTCTTCGTCGGGTTGCTGAGAAATAGTAAAAATCGCCTTATCATTTTTACTAACTTTTACTTCAATGATTAACATGTAATCAACATTCTTAACTCTTGCTAATGCGAATAAGTTTGGCAAATAAGAGGTAATAACATCTAAAACCCACATACATTTATTGTCATGACAAAAATTCATAACACCAGCAGTAGCAACCCAGTTTTTTGCTAACAGGTTAAACCTGTAGTGATTTTCAGGTTCATAAGCTAGTGTATTATTTTTTTCAGTTTGGTTAGTTCGTTCTTGCATTTTAGTTTCTCCTTTCTAAACTCATTTAAATATGATACCATTGTAACATATTTGACACCAAAGTCAAGCATATTTGACACTTTTGTTTTAATAATATATCTTTAGTACCATATTTATTTTTGACGAATGACATTTATGAAAAAATGGAAAACTATAGCATCAAATATTTTAAAGGCTGAACTCAAGCGACGAGGAATAACTTATAACCAACTACAAATAAACTTGGAGCACATAGGAATAACAGATACAGTTGACGGTTTAAAGACTAAAATAAGTCGTGGTTCCTTCCAGTTTGCTTTTTTTCTTCAGTGTGCATCTGCAATTGGTATTAAAATTCTAAGGTTAGACGAGTTAATAAATTCAGGAGTTGATCATAATCAACATTAAAAATTACCAACAATAAAGTTGGATTTTTACGCCAACCATAAGTTTATTGATAGTTATTATTGTTGTTATAGTAAAAAAATATTGGTAAAATGAAATATTAAGAAAATTATTATAAATAAACATTTTGATACTCAACAAGTTGTAATAAAATTCAGTGAGTACCATGAGCAAGTTAAATTGTTTGGAAATCCAAACTAAATCTTGTGATTACACAAACAAATTGTTAGATAAGCTTTTGTTTTTAAATCAGGATGCATTGGTTAAAGTTAATATTAAAGAAATAGAAAAAGCTATTTGGTGTGCTAAAAAATATCATGCTAATCAAAAAAGACATTCCGGTGAACCATATTATTCTCACCCAATAGAGGTCGCCGGTGTTACCGCCGAATATATTTTTGATACCGAAACTATTATAGCTGCTTTATTGCATGATGTTGTTGAAGATACTGACTCACACCTTTCTCAAATAGAACTAATTTTTGGCACTAAAGTGGCAGAAATAGTAAATGCTCTCACTAAAATAAGTTTTAACCTCTTATTATCTAAAGAAGAGACTTTTAATAAAATTAACCTTTTTCAAGATTCACAAAAAAAAGCTATTACTATTAAAGTTATTGATCGGCTCCATAATATTAGAACCATCAATTATATTAAATCAGTCGAAAAACAAAAAAGAATTGCTAAAGAAACCATGCAATTTTATATTCCATTAGCGAAATATGCTAATCTTCATTTAATTGCCCAAGAATTACAAGACTCAGTTATTAAAATATTAAATCTCTAATTCCTCTATTTCTTCTATTGGCAACTTAGTAATTTTTGCAACTAATTCAAGATTAATATTAGACTGAATTAATTGTTTAGCAATACTAAGCAATAATTCTTTAATTTTATTAGCCATAAAACTATTAACTTCTTTGAATCTTTCAAGTTCATAATCTGGAAGCTCATTTTTTTTAGGTCTGATTTCTTTAAGCATTATTGGAACAATTAGAGAATAAACTAGCTTGCCGACTTTATTTAGATAAATATGTATTTTGCCATAATGAGCAACAATAATTCTATAAATAGTAGCAAAGTTAATTTCATTTATAGTGTTAAATGACGGGTTAACTAATTGATCTATATCTGTTTGTTTGATGTAAGTAGAATCGAATATAATAGATATATTAAGAGCATTTCTTCGTATTTTTAACTGATCATTTGATTCTACATTGTATTCAATTCTAGTGTCTTCGATAGTTATCAAAATATTAGTATTGCTGTTTTTTAAACCATGATCTAGACAAGTTATAATTGTTGTTTTGATTAAATCCTTATCAATTTCTATTTCTTTATTATAGGTTTTACAATCGATTAATATTTGAAGATCTTTATTTGTATTAATTTTTGTGTAATCTTCAACAACATCATAAATAAATTGTTCAATATAGGTTATAGTTGGTTTTATTTTAACTTGATTTTTTATAGTCCAAATTACATCATTTAAATATTTGGCTCCGATTTTTAGTTTATTAACAATATCATGAATCGATTTTTTTTGAGTCTTTTTTGGCTGATCTCGCAAACCATTTTCAAGAGCTATAATTTGTTCATAAGTAGACTTAAATACGTCAATACATTGCTGATCTAGTCTATTAATAAATTCTTCTCTATGTTGTGATAATTTTATTAACTCTAATTGCATTCGATTACTTTGTTGTTCTAAATAATCACTGACATTTTCTGATAATTTCTCTTTTTGTTGCCTAGGCTTAATAAACGCTATAAGAATACAGCTAATTAACAAAAGTGCGTACACTATCTGTAGTTGTAAAGAATTAACATGGGTAGATATAAAGTCAAAACCCATATGTAATTTATAAAATTGTATGCTTAATGTTACACCGCATACAATCATAAACATTGCCGTCATCCATTCGGATAACACGCTAATTACCATCAAAGTAGCCATGAAAACAGCAAATTGGATTTGATGTAAATTACTAATAATTGCAATAAAACTATTAATAAAAACAAAGAACATTACGGCTATATTCCATAGTATTGCCATAACTGCTTTATTTTTAAACCCTATACTCCAAGTAGGATAACTTGTAAATATGGTGGCTATAGTTAAAGCTGCACAGTATGCAAATTGTAATAATTTGGTATGTTCTTTATAAATATCATTATTTAATGAATAAGCTTGAGAAAATGCCGTCACGAAACAAAACAAACCAAAATATACATAGATTTTTTCATCTTTAGGGCTATTATCTTTACAAAATTGTATTAAATTAAATTTTTTAATTGTTTCAATAAAATATTTATATTTTCTTTTACGTTCAAATTTTATAACCTCTAGTGGGGTTGTTTCTTTTACTCCAATCCACCCACCAGATTGTTTCAGTAGGTAATGACTACCAATGAAAACTGATAAATTAGCGATCATGCCAGGCATTAATCCATCTATAGTGGAAAATATTTTAAAAGTAATAAAAGTAATAAAACCGGCACCCATGCCTAACAAGACCGCTTTGCTGGTACTACGAAACCCAAAAATAGCTAATATTAATGGAACAGATACAATAGGCATATAAAATCCATATGCAGCTAACACCAAATTTAATAAATTCTTAAAAAATAAGCTAATTAACAGAGCAATCATTCCAATTAATAATGCACATACCCTTACTACCAGTAATTCTTTTGGTTCAGTTAATTTAATGCTTAAAGATTTACAAACATCGTGAGCAAGCAATATAGCAGAAGAATTAACATACGAATCAGCAGTAGACATTATCATAGACATTATTCCAATTATAAAAATCCCCTTAAAACCAGTACAAATATACGTATCTAAAATGTATCCCAAAACATTAGTTGAATTTAGATCTACAGTACTACTAATTTTTAATAAAACTCCGATAAAAGTATTTAGCACCGGATCGCAAAAAATAATAATAATTCCAGCAATAATGAACGACTTTGAAACTTGCCTCGTATTTTTTGCCATTGAAATTCTTTGAAAAATAGCCGGATCAAGAGCTGGGATCATAAAGAATAAAAATAAAAACAAGGTGTTTAAAAAGGCAGGATCATGATAATCAAAAACTTTAGCACAATTAAATAATGGATCTTGTGTTAAACTATGGAAAGATATTTCAGTACCACTTAATGAGTTCCAAATAACAAAAGCTACAATAGGTAATACAATACCAAAGGTAGAAAATTGTATAACGTCGGTAAAGGTTACGGATTTAATCCCACCAAAACTGGAATAAATTATTACTATAACGCTACTTACTATAGATGCATATATACCGGAAAGACCGAAACTATAACTTAACAGAGCCGCAAGAAGAGTAAATTGCATAGCAACATTACCAATGGCAGGAATAATACCGGAAATAGCGGTAATGAATCTAACATGTTTACCGTATAGCTGACCCATTGCTTCAGCTACCGATAAAGTTCCTAAAAATTCTAGTAGTCTCGGTGCATAAAAATAGGCAATAATAAAAAAAGAAATTACATCTCCGAATCCAGGAATAACAAAATATAACCCTCTATTATAAGTTTCAGAAGTAGTAATACTAAAACTACTACCTGCAATCCAAGTAGCTACAATTGTTGCTGCTATTGTTGCAGTACTAAAATTTCTATCGCCTATAGCATAATATTTTAATGTGCTTATCCCTCTTCCATGATATATTCCGATTATTAAATTTAACACTAAAAAACATGCAACAATTATTATATCAATATTCATACTACTAATACGTGGTTTTTTTGATAAGCCAGTTTTCTTCAAGTCTCTTTGAGAAACATATATTTATTTCATTTTGCTGAAATTGCTTACTTATATTTAAATAATACCCATATACAATACTAATATCTGTATATTTGTTCATGTTTGATATTCCATAAATTATTTTTGGTACATCTTTTTGCAAAAAAGTATTTATATCAGAAATACTCCATATATATTAAAAAACCATTTACACCATAAATCCTGTTATGTTAAATAATTTTATTTAACATAACACTCTTTAAGAGTGTTCAATCTACACTAGTATAATAATATATTTTACCAGAACATGTCAAAACAAGGAAATAAATTTGTCAAATAGATATCAGCAATTCTGCTGCTATGTGCATTGTCAAGTTATACCAACCTTATAGGCCAATATGCTATTCGTGGTCATTTTCGTAAAAATGCCACAAGTTGTTCATTCGATATATAAAGTGCATGCCCCAAACTCGCTAACGTGGCTCCTTTTAGACCGCAGGTATTGCTACAAGGTCATGCGGAAACCTGATGTTCAACACCTATATTCGTATCTTGTATTTTCAAAGATTTTATTTCATACGATGCAAACATGGAGAGCAAAGTCGGAGACGCAGCTCAAGTTTGCAGATACCGTCTTGAAAGTCAACAATTTTTTAAACATTTTCCATATAATTTACCCATTTAATTTAGAAGGAAAAACTTTTTATTTAAACTAGGGACTCTGTCCCTAGAACCCTGGGATATTTATTGACAGGAATTATTTTTTAAAGAACGTAGCAACTAATCAACAATTATCGGTTGCTACGATTCCCGTCACGTTCATCGGCGTCCCCGCCTGTTACGCAGTGCTATAATAACATAATTTAAATGACTGCTAAACTAGCATCAAAAGGTTTTCCAGTCTTTAATACCCCATATATTATATGAACTAATTTACGCATAGCACCACAAATAATAACTTTTGCTGGTTTACCATTAGATTTTAAACGATCATAAAATGCTTTGATAATTGGATTATACCGTGTAGCAACAATTGCTGGGAAATATAACGTTTTTCTTAAATTACCGTTGCCAATTTTAGAGATCCTGCATCGTTTATTTACCGATGTCCCAGATTGTCGTTGTTTAGGATTTAATCCCAGAAAAGCATCCAATTGTTTAACGCTACTAAAATTTTCAACATTTATAAAGCTAAGGATTTGCATGATAGTAGCTTTTCCTACTCCTGGTATAGTTTCTAATAATTTTTGCTTTTTCTGTAGTTCTGGATCGTTGTTAATTATATCGTTAATTAATTTGTTTATTTCTTTAATTTGCTTGCTTAAAGGTTCTATAATAAATTCAATAGATTTTTTTACATTATTAGATCTTGCTGCTTCTAATTGAAGTAAGTTTTGTAAATCCTCTAAACGTCTAACTAACAATTGTAATTCTTTATATTCTGGTTTTATCGGTTGCCATGCAGCTGGATTCATAGTTTTACAAAAACGCGCAATTAATTTGCTATCAGCTCGATCAGTTTTAGTTCTAGACAATTCACTCATACCAAAACCTTTGATTTTAGCAGGATTCACTATGCTAACTGTGCAATTGATGCTATATAAAAAATCAGCTAACTCTTCCCCATAAATGCCAGTAGCTTCCATGCAAGCATGTACGTTTCCAATGCTAACACTACAAGTTTTTAGCCAATCCATCAAAAGTTTAAAGCCACTTTTATTATTAGAAAATTTCTTAGTTTTTACCTTGTCATCTGGTATTAACAGTGCCGCATCAAAATTAGACTTACTAATATCTATTCCTAGAAATATTTTTGACATAAAACACCTCTTCTTTTAATATGATATTTAATACAACTTAGGTAAGGTTTGGTTTAAGATTATCCTTGTAAATGCAGGATCATCACAAATGTGAGTCCTAAGATACCGTTCAATCTTGAATTAAACCATATATGGGTAAACCGCTATATCTTACCATCAAGGTTTAAACCTTTGGCTGTGGGACGGCGTGTTCACCCATTACCCAAGTATCCTTTTCTTAGGTTAACCATTTCACTGGTCTAATTACAAGATACAAGTTTGAAAACCTTTTGGTGTTCAAATCAAATCATACTGGCTCTGGTGTAGAGTTTATTTTAATGCTTATCTTCTTGAGATTTTAATAAAACATAATGAGTGCTATATGCAGTTTCGATATTTGGGTGTCCAGTTTTACTAAAACGCAGTTTATAATTTTTATGCTTATAAATAGTAATGCTTGGTTTTAATTTTGAATAAAGTGCCCAAGATTTAAGATCTTTCATGACTGTAGATATTTTACCCAAATTAGCAGATATAACTAGCTCAAGGTAAGGCACTTTTCCTTGCATCCAATTATTTAGTTGGTTTGCTGTAAGCCAATTGAGTTTTAACATTAAATCAATAGTACTTACGTAGGATTTCATAGAAACAACTTCTCCAGCAATAGTTGCGATACGTTGTGAAAATAATTTTTTCTTCTTTAATTTTTGCATTTCATTTTACTCATAACAGTTTAATTAACATAAAAAAAATATCATTTATCTGATGTCTTTAATCTTATTATGTAAATTAACATAACGTTAAGTAAATAGCAGAACCTATTTAAAATAATTTTTATAAAAACAATAGTTATAGTAAATAGAGTAGTGGTGGTGAATGAAGATGTCACTTATCTAAATCAAGCTGTTTTTTTCAGTAGGATCTCAATCTCCCCTATTTGCATGACAAATGTTTAAAGCTAACATATCAGAACAATTCTCTTTCAACCATAAGGATCAGCTATTTGTAATCAGTTTTGAGAAATATAACGATGGGCACTTTCTGTTTCTCCAGGGGCTAATAGGCAAGCCATTTTTTATAGTGCTTTGTTCTGTTAATTTTTCATTAATTCTAATATCAGATAGATCTGATCCTAACCATTCAAATTTTTTATTAGACAAAATTATTAAGAAGGATGATTTTTTAGGTTAATTCGTTACCAATGTTCGGATAAGTTAAATTTATAGATCAATTATTGAAGATTTGCAGGCATATTTGGCTTTATATGGATTCTATTGCTGAATTTAATATTATGAAAAGTTTGAAAACCATAAAGTGTTAAAGCAACAATGTAAAAAATACTTCTTGACTATTGGGTGTTAATTTACTTACAGTAAAATAAACAGTAATAAGTTACATAAAATCATTTAAAATATTAAAAAAATATTAAAAGAATAAAAAATTGTTTGAACATTTATTTAAATTTAATTAACCAGAAAAAACTTTAAGAGTTAATTGTGTAGTGAAAGTATTAAATGTTGCGTTAATAATAAAATTTTAGAATATCCGCAATAAATTATTAACAGTAAAAATATTAATAGAAAACTTAAGATTTTTTTAGAGAGGTTGCAATGTATACTGACAATGAAATAACAGAAAGTATAGATATATTGATAGACAGGTTATTAGAGCCAAATATTTCGGAAGAAGAACGAGAATATTTAATGGAGCTTATTAGTATTGAACAGCAGAAAAAGAAGTTGGAAATCGAGGAACAGCAGCAGAGATTAGAAATAAAAATAGACGAACAGCAAAAAAAATTGAATATACGTGATATTAACACTCTTAATGTAGGTAATGTTGTTGAAAGAACAATTGAAAGCAAATCTAAAGGATTATTTTTTTCAAAAGAAGAAGATAAATTAGAAGTAATTAAATTTGATGATTTATTTTTTCAGTGGGAAGAAAATACCAGAAAATTTATTATTAAACTTGTAGGTGATGTTAAAGAAAAAATTCAACTTGGAAAACCTTCAATAATATTAAGTTATGCTAAAGATGATGGCAGCTTCAATACTATATTTCAATTAAAAAAGATTTTTGAACAATTAGACGTACCGGTTGCAGAGTGTGAGTACCAGGATATTTTATCTTTTGAAAAGCAGTTAGAGTCAAAACAATATTCACATGCAATTATATTGGTAACTCCAAAATATAAAGAATTAGCAGCATATAGTGAAGAACAAGGAAAAAAAATAAAACAAGCGTTGGATGAGTTTGGTAGTCAACAAGATGTGGTTGCTAAGTTGCATGTTTTGTTATGTGAAGGTGATTTTAAGGATATTGCACTAAAGGTGGTTGATAGTAAATATTTAATAAGGGATTACAAAAAAGTATTTAATAATCAAACAAAGATAACTTCTGATTTTCAAGAACAACTACCTCTATTAGATTTTATCGATCATTTATTTAACCCTTCATCTTATGGGTATGGCATAGGGATGTTACCGTCTATATTTGATTTAAGCAGACCAACAAATGATAATAAATATAGTGAATATAAAAAATTATTTTATGAGTTTTATAAGGAACAACAAAAATTAAATATAGAGTATCGATTTAAAAAAGTATTATTAGAATCTTATCAAAAAAATGAAGAAACACTAAAATATTTAATCAGGCTACAAAAAGTAAAACAAATTTCAATAGAGCAGCAAGTCAATGAAATTATCGATAATTTATTAAAATTAGAAAACAATCAATTAAAAACCAATTTAATTTTATGTCAAGGTATTTTGGATGAAACTTTAATTAATTGGGTGTTAGAGCGTCAATTAATGTCCAAGAAAGATCTTTATGTTTTAAGTATTGATTGTGGTAGGAAATATAGCATTGATTCTAAAGAGTATTTTGGTTGTGGAGTACTAGATTTTTTAAAAGAAAAATTTCATTTAAAGCAGCATGAAATTGAGGAATTTACAAAACAAAAAGAAGAGCAAGTCATAATTTTATTTAAAAATTACGATAGATTGGGGATATATGATAACTTATATGTTAAAAATAAATTATCTAATTGGCCTAATTTAAAGGTATTGGTTACTTGTAATAATTTATTTTTTCAACATAGAAGTTATGAGAGCTGTTTTTTAGTAGATCCAGGGGTTATAGATTTAAGCTCTATAAAATGTGATAGAATTAAAGGGATATTTTCCGAAAACGATAATTGGGCTTTTAGGGAAGGAAACCGTTATTTACCACCTCAAGGCGAAGAAGGGTTGCGGCGTAGTAGCATTGTAGAGATTAAAGATGTTGCCGCTAAGGATGATGTTGGCCAAATCAAGCTTCGAGCACTTCATGTGGAATTAACTAATTTTTTAAGGAACATTAATAAAGCTTTTATTGATAATAAAACCTTAAAAGCAAATATTGAAGAAAATCCAAAGATTTTTATTAGCTATGCATGGGAACCGGAAGGAACTAGCCGAACACGTCAACAGAATCACTTGAAGCAAATAACAAAAGATTTATATACTCTAGGCTTTTTAGCATGGTTAGATTTAGAGAGGATGATTGGTAATATTGATCAACAAATGGAAGGAACTATTTTAAATAGTAAATATGTGTTGGTTATTGGTACTCCGTTGTATACTAAACGAGCAGCAGATGATAAAACTAACGTACACAAAGAATTCTTGGCTATTATGATGAATAAAGAAGAGTGCAATGATCAATTTTGCATTTTCCCAATAAAATTTTTAAAGGAAAGTGATGAATTTAAATCATTTCCCGAACCGCTATCAAAGCATATGGACTACCAAAATAATTTATTAGACTTTTGTGGAATAGACGACGGCGAAGAATACATTAACCAATTAACCTCACTAGAAACAGGTTTTATCCCCCGATTATTAGATTTAAATAACCCTGATAATAAAGATAAATTACAAGAATACATTAAACATTACGATATATTACAAAAACAACTCTCATTACTTCCAGCAAGCCACCTATTGGTAGATAAAGGCCAAGATGATGTTCAAGCATACGATATAGATGGACGGCTTGAAGTTTATATTGAACCATCCGGGGTAAAAGCTAATCCTTCTAATACGCCTGAGACCCAGCTGCAATTTAACTTAGAAGATAGTCTAAGAAAATTCTTAAAAGATGAAAAGCTAAAAACTTATGTAGCTCTAGGGGATGCTGGTAGTGGTAAAACGTTATTTACTTTATGGACTTTCAAAAAATATGTACTACAACCATGGCATAATTATCGCAACAAAGAATTAAAAATTTACCTATGCAGTCAAGAACCAAAAATTTTTGATATTGAATCAAACGCCATCTATTTGTACTTAAAAGGAACTGAAATTCAATATACTTGTATAGTAAAAAACTATAAACACGAAAATGAAGCTGATAGAAAAGAAACGCAAACAATCACAATTCCTGAAACAAACCTACCAATTTATCAACAAATTAAAAAAGAATTAACTCAATTAAAACAATTTTCTCAAGTAACTCAATATGATCGAAATGACTTTTTTGACATAATTAAACCAAAATGGTTGCCGATTTATGTTCCACTTAAAAATTATTCTTATCCTGGGAAAACTAGGGATGGCGAAGATAGAAAAAAAGACGATAAACAAACTCCACAACTATATATAGAAGAAGCATTAATAAACGACTACCATATTAGTGCTCAAGATTTGTTAAATCTTAAAAAAGGTTTAGGTTACGAACAAAATATCTTATTTATCCTGGATGGTTATGATGAACTTGTTAAAGGCAATAATCCCAATTTTACTGAAGCATTATTGGGTGGTTATGAAGATGTGTTACTTTGTAGCAAAAAACCAAATGAACCAGTTCTTAAAGAAAACTTTATATACCTGTATATAGAAAACCAAAAAGTGCATTTATTACTGATCAAACTAGAAGATAGCGGTAAAAAAACTATTATAGATAAACCAATTAATCAATCTTCATTACATGAAGTGCTGCAAAAACAAATTTTAGTAACAAAATCTTCTGGTGCAACTTCTCTTATAGTGGCAACCATTCTAGAAGATTTTTTTAAATATACAGCTGAGAACCACAAAGATGATTTAAAATTTCATAGCTTAAAATGGAAATATGCTAAAATATTTATAACAGGTCGTCCAGAGCACTTTGATAACGAAACTCAACATAAAGCAGCATTTGCTATAGAAGACAAACAAGACCCAACCCCAAACTTTGAAGTTAATTACATGGCAAAATTTTCTTCTGATGAAATTCAAACTTATATTTCCAAATACAAAGAAGCTGATCTAAAATGTGCAGAAGAATTAAGAAAACTAGAAAATCCTGAAGGAAAATCACCTACAACAACATTTGACATATTAAAAGACCTTGGAAACCTAAAAGAGTTACTAACAAATCCATTTTTACTAAATATAACTCTGCAAGCACTACCTATACTTTCAAAAAATACTAGTACTGCCATAATTACTCGCTCCAGCGTCTACGAAGGGTTTATTGAGTACTGGTATACTAAAGAAATAGATCGCAAAGAAAAAGCTATATCACGAAATATTAACGAGAAACAATCATCTTCCGAAGATCTCAAATCAATTTGTTATCAATTCGCTGAACAACTAGTAATACAAATGTTTATTCAGAACACAATCAACATATCCGAGAAGACCCCAGAACTCTGGAGTTTTTTTAACAACCTAGAACATAGCTTTGCAAGAGAAACCTGCCCATTACGCCGTAGCGGTAACGAGTATTCCTTCATCCACAAATCCGTCTATGAATACTTTCTAGCAAGATACCTAGTGACTACTCCTTGGGATGATTATGAGCTGTGTTTAAACGCAGAAGCATTAATACCAGGTAAATTATATTTCTCAAAAGAATCTGACAAACTCGCATACCGTGTTTTAAATTCACAAGGTGCCACCATTATTGATACCTTGGATCTCAAATTAGAAACTGAATTAACTTTAGAATTTTTAAACTCTAAAAAAGAAGAAATCTTAAAAATCACTATACAAAGAGGCCATACCAAAATATGCATACAAAAAACTAACGGCATCGAAAATGGCTACAACGCTTCAATTGCCCGCCTTCTCAAAGAAGAACCATCAGTCTTTAGTTTTATCCAAGACTTTTCAAGGCCATTCATCCAAAAAGACCAAGACACGCATCACACATTATCTTCAATCGAGCTACAAAAAACTAATCTACATAGGATATTCCAAGTTCTCCTACAATGGGGCGAACGCACTTTAGCATACAGATTAATTACCGCCAAACCAGATTCAGTTGAACATTTCGACGATGAACTAAAAGCTATCTTTCAAGGTTTATATACAACAGAACCAATAGCAACACTAGACATAACCAACCACCACGCATTGGCCGCAACTATCGATGTATGGCATGTCCAGGATCAAAAAATCATCTTAGCACCAGAACACATACAACTACTGAAAAACCAACAATCCATATTTCTAAACCTAGTAGGCTGGGGCGACCAAGAAACAGCGCAGCGCATGCTCGAAGCAGACCCAAAGTTAGCTCTCCTTAAAGGTGACTTAACCGACTGTTCAGGCCGCACATTCAAGAACATCACCGCCTTTCAATACGCCCTCTGGGCTCTTGATTACCATATGTGGACCATGGTCAAAAATTATTTAAGTAAAGAAGATACACGCGCGCAATTAGAAGAATTAAATCAAATTGCAAAATTAGATGAACAACAAGGCTGGAGTATAATTACAAGCCAATCTACTTGGCCATTAATTAGCTGGACTGTATTAATTAAAGCTCTAGATGATTATGTAAAAAATTACGATGCTTGGGATGGCACACAATGTCAAAATCATTGGCGTCAACAAGTTGGTGGAGCGCAATTAATCTTACCCGCGCATGTTATTAACGAATATAGCCATCCATCAAGGCCATTTTACCCTTGTCCTAAATGGAGCAATGAAGAAGTCGTTCTTCCTAGAACAGGTGTTACTGATTGGAGAATAGCATCTGGTTATAAGTTAGGTAGTGGCTTTGGTTGGGTGCGGGCGGATTGGGACGCGCGCGAGAGGGAGGACGGGGATGGGAAATATGGAGGGTGGTCCGGGGTAGCAGTGCGATACGATCTCGCAGCAGTTAGTGAGCTTCTAAAATCAAGAACGGAGCAAGCTCGACTGCTGTTAGAATCCGAACTAAATTTTAGGCCGAGCAGCTCGCCACGACCTAAATTTTAATAGCTAAATGACTACCAAGCCTGAGGTCAATCAAAAGTCTATTGTTCCTACGATTTTCTATAATTAGCCTGGTGTCTAGCGACAACTAGACAAGACAAGTCATTTTCTATGGCTCCATTATAATCTAAATAATTTTGACGATTATTAATATCTATAGCATGTCTTCTGGGTACTTCCTTATCTTCAACTGATTCTTCTTTAATAACTCTTTTTACTCGTTTACCCAGCCCTTCTATTTGTCTGTAGCATTAATGAGTAGCTGCTAATACATTCCACATACATCATGATAAGGCTCTATCAAATATGTTCCATTTGCTCCAAATTGATCATTTATTATTTTTTATGAAACCTTTTTCCATATATTTATCGCTGCTAAAATTGAGCTCATATATATTTGTAATATCTACCATAATTTTTGACTAGCTCTAATTTATATAAGTGAAGCTTTTAGTAGCATCTATCCAAGGAAGCTTATTGCTATAGCCATAGTATTATGATTAAATAATTATTTAATATTTTTATTTGCTTATGATGTATTATATGTATGCCACAAAAAAACAAAAAATTTAACTCTATTACTGTAAGATGGCAAGAAAATATTTTGTTGCAGCTTGCAAATAGGTGGGTTGATAAATTAAGGATTAAAAAAGGTGCAGCCAATGAAAATAGCTTATGGTGGATTTTTATTTATAATGCAGAACAATTAATCAAAAAATCTTTATCAGATTTTACATCTGGTAATTATAAATTTAATCCTATGACTACTTATACTTTTGAAGATCAAGAACGTAATGAAAGTGAAACCATAGTGATCTGGGAATATATGGATCGTTTAGTTATTAAATGGATCCATAAAATAATTAAACCTCTTTTAAAGCATATAATTCCCGCTTCGTGTTTTCATTTAAAAGGCCCTTCTGGGGTTAAGGTAGCAGTTAAAAAGATTAAACAAGCCATAGGACGTAAAAATTTTAGGTACTTTATTCGTGCTGATATAAAAAGTTATTATGCCTCTATAGATCACAATATCTTAGTAAAACAAGTTCAACAAAATTTTGATGATCCACGTTTGTTAAAATATCTATCAGATATAATTAATATTCTAGTAATTAAAGATGCTACCATTTTCACTCAAAATAAAGGGATTCCGAGGAGAAGTAGCCTTTCGCCGTTTTTTGGAGCACTTTATTTATCACCGCTAGATAAAGCTTTTGACAAAATTAAAGGAGTTTGTTATTTTCGCTTTATGGATGATATCGTGATTTTGGCAGAAACTAAACGACAATATTTAAAAGCTAAAAGAAGATTACAAAATATTTTATTTAAACTAAAATTATCCCTATCTAAGCATAAAACTAAGATGGGGAAACTAGAATTTGGGTTTCATTTTCTAGGAGTTAATTTTGCTGTGTCGCAAAACCAGCAGGGTAAAATCCATGCGGTAGTTTCGATCCATGATAGATCTTGTTGCCGCGCCTTAGATAACATTAACCGTATGAGGGAAGGTGCCGTATATAATCCGGCGTATGCTCAAGGTTATTTATCTAAATGGGCTAAATGGTGGTCAAAAACGGGTAGTCCTTATTTTAGTTATATTGACTGTTTGCGCCATTGGGTGCAGCTAGTTGCGCGTGGCAAGTTTAATGCGCCATACGCTTGGCTGGGCTCAGGCTTAGTAGTCATTTAGCTATTAAAATTTAGGTCGTGGCGAGCTGCTCGGCCTAAAATTTAGTTCGGATTCTAACAGCAGTCGAGCTTGCTCCGTTCTTGATTT
>Ga0302200_10000774_pt1 | contig 31436 bp, 26 predicted proteins | sample II_Bog_N3_1_FD_194585 | JGI IMG/M metagenome (GOLD analysis project Ga0302200, IMG submission 194585) | Peat permafrost microbial communities from Stordalen Mire near Abisko, Sweden - II_Bog_N3_1 | ecosystem: Environmental > Terrestrial > Soil > Wetlands > Peat | place: Sweden: Abisko... | reverse complement strand
CATGATCTGCGGCTTGGTAACTGCAACATCAGAAAAAAGGCGGAGATTACAAACTGTAAAATCCGCCTTTGTATTTTTCTAAGACTGGTCGATTATCTTAATAACTTTAATCGTTTGTCAGTAATTTACTAATAGCTTTTTACCTTATTAGGAGATTTTAAAATTGAACATCTAGATTTTAAAGCAGCTAAATAAACTTCAAATACTATGGGTTTTGGTTTTAATTTATTCATTGTCTTTATCTTTTTTCCAATGATGGTTATTCTTACAATTACTATTGGAATTATTTGGTTAGTAACAAAACGAAAACTATTCGGAATAATTCTTGCGTGTATCTGGCTTCCTGTTATCGCATTGATTCTAATTATGTCGATAGTACATTTTTTTACTGTTAAGAAACGTATTAAGGTCGATGATATTTATGGTGAATATATTATTGACAGATCAAAATTTCCTGGTAAACAAGCAGATTGGCAATACAATCATTTTCGTTTTGAAATTACTCCGAAAAATGAAATATTATTTCACGTAACGGAAAAAGAAAAAATAATAAAAACATATTCAGGGTCAGTTACATTTATACATCACTACATGCCACGACTTGTTTTACATATGAAAACTGACACTAATCATCATGTTATTGACTCTGAACCGACTCTTTACAGAACTGTCTGGGGTTTTTATTATGTATTTAATTCTTCTGAATTTGGTAATGTGTTTTTTACTAAAGGACATTGGAAGTCCATTGATTGAAGAATCTATCACATAGCTATGATAATAAAAAACTATATGAGATCGATTCAGACTCTTTAACGACTAAAAACTAACGACTCGCCACCAACTCCACCACTGGCTCTACCTCAACAAAACCTTCAGCATTAATTGCTTTTAGTTTTACCTTTTTGATTTCATTCACCCATAGCGGATCGTAGGCCGTTACTACTTTGATATAATTATTGGTAAAGCCGAACATCGTTCCGTTTTCTTCTTCGGATTCAAATAACACTTCTGTTTTTTCAGAAAGGTGTTGTTCATAAAAGAATCTACGTTTCTTTTCGGATAGAGTGCGCAACATGGTATTTCGGTCGCTCCGTTCACTGCCGTGCACTTTGCCTTTCAGCGTTTCTGCAAGTGTATTCGCTCTTTCCGAATAAGTAAAGACATGCAGATAAGAGATGTCCAGATCATTTAAGAAATTATATGTTTCTAAAAAATCATCTTTGGTTTCTCCCGGAAAACCAACAATCACATCAACCCCAATACAGGCATGTGGCATTACTTTTTTAATCGCTGCTACACGTTCCGCATATAATTCACGTTGGTAGCGGCGGCGCATTAATTTTAATATTTTGTTATTGCCGGATTGCAAAGGAATATGAAAATGCGGAACAAATCTCTTTGATGTAGCTACAAATGAAATGATCTCATCTGTTAACAGATTTGGCTCGATGGAGGAAATACGGAAACGTTCGATTCCTTCGATCTCATCCAATTCTTTAATCAGATCCAGAAATTTCGTTGTGCGTTCGCCATTAATGATACCGTAATCTCCGATGTTAACACCTGTCAATACGATCTCTTTTACATCCTGCGCTGCGATCTCACGAGCTGTTTTAATGATATTCTCTATTGTATCACTTCGACTGCTGCCACGTGCTAATGGGATGGTACAGAAGCTGCAGGAATAATCGCAGCCATCCTGAACTTTTAAAAAGGTACGGGTTCTATCGCTTACAGAATAAGAACAATAATAATCGGTTGCTTTTGAAATATCTCCGGCATAAACCGTTGCTTTTTCCTGTTTATTAAAATCACCTAATAGTTCAAATAATCTGAATTTTTCAGATGCTCCCAATACTGCATCAACACCTGGTATCTGAGCAATCTCTTCAGGCTTCAGTTGAGCATAACAACCGATAATACCTATGAATGCGTTGGGAGAATAACGTAAGGCCTCTTTTACTACTTTCTTACACTTCTTGTCTGCTTGGTCTGTAACCGAGCAGGTATTAATAATATATACATCTGCCTTTTCATGAAACTCAACTTTCTCATAGCCATTATCCGTGAACATTCTACCGATGGTAGAAGTTTCCGAGAAGTTTAATTTACAGCCTAAGGTATAGAAAGCTACTTTTTTCATGAATGAATTATTCAAAGCATTATTAACATGCAAGTTAACTTATTTGCGGGAATAATCCTCCAACAATACTTGCAGGAAAGCTTTTGACCAGGTAAGATCTTTGGGATTAATGAAACCATCTTTCGAATTGACTTTCTGACTATTCAAATCGTATTGAAAATACTCATTTTGATTATACACCGCGCAAAAACCATCATTAAATGAATACCAGGCTTTTTTGGGCAGAATGGTATCATTCAGATTTATAGGTTTGGAAAAGCGAAATTCGTTGGGGTTAAGTTTTAAATATTTAGCAATACTAGGTGCAAGATTAATTTGTGAATAGGTTTGTTTCACCTCTCTCGGTTTTTTCACGGCACCTCCCAACCACAGCATTGGTATATGAAATTCACTAGGGTCGTGTGTTGCGTAATCATCTCCGGGCAATACATGTCCGTGATCGGCAATAATAATCACCCATGTATTTTTCCACCACGCTTGTTGTTGTGCTTTTTCTATAAATGCATATAAACAGGAATCTGTATAATGATGTGCATTTTGAAATTGGTCTGTTTTTGAAGTTCCCTTGAAAACAGGTGCCGCCGGAATATCATAAGGTTCATGACTGCTTAGTGTAAAAAGCGTATGAAAAAATGGTTCTTTTTGTTCAGACGCTGCCTGTATTTTTTCAAAGAAATTATTGAATGTTATTTCATCGGGTGCTCCCCAGGCACCCATGAGTAAATTCGGCAGTTTTCTTTTACCAATGATTTCATCATAACCATTATAACTCATGTATGAAGACATATTGGCAAATTCCAATTCCCCTCCATACATATAGGATGTTTGATATCCTACGTCTTTTAATTGTTTGGTGATAAATGGTAGTTTACGCGATTTCTCGGGTTCTGTCATGATGGAACTTGTCGGTTGAGCCGGGTAAGCACTTAAGATGGCAACCAATCCTTTATCGCTCCGATCGCCAGAGGCATATAATTCCGAAAAGTATATGCCTTTATCTAATAGGGAATATAAGTGAGGTGTAACAGAATCATTTAATACTTTCGAAGTAAGACTTTCCCAAACAATTAAAACAATGTTCGGCCTTGTGTTTGTTAAGGGAGATTTTAAGGATAAAGAATCAAAATCTTGCTTCTCATTACTCCTGAGTATTTTGACAGCTTCATCAGAATTAAAGAATTCGTAACTGTCAGGGTTTAGTTTATTTTGTTCAATTAAAGACCTGCCCAGTGTCCATGCTGGATTTAATGCAGCTTGATTTAAGAACCCATGAACGGAATAGTAGGATACGCTTTCATTGATTGGTATTTGTTGGAAACCACCTCTTATGGGTATTACAAGTAATGCTGCTGAAAATAATGTTACTGGAACCTGCCCCAATTTGATTGAGCTAAAGTTATAATTATAGAATAGTTTCTTATAAGCGAAAATACTTCCATATGAAAACACTAGTAATACACCTAACAAAGGTATAATGGGTGACGAAAATGCGGACCCAATAGCTTCACCAGGCGTTCCTGAATAGCGGAATATGGTGCTGTCAAGTCTAAAACCCCAAAAAGAAAATAATTCAGCATCTATGGTATAGATAAGGCTCAGCAAAATAATCCATGCCGAAGTATAATACAGAAGGAATTGTTTTATTATGCGTTCGCTACTATTCAATACCAATAATATTGGTAACACCGCAGCCGGGAGAATAGCTATATAAGAAGAAAATGAAATATCCAGTTTTAATCCGTACATGAATGACATTAATATTTCACTCACCTGGAAGGACTGCAAAGGTTTAATATGATACAGAAGGAAAAAGGACCTTCCTATCAGAAAAAAAACTACCCAAAACAGGAAATACTGGACAATGAATATTATGAGCTTTCTCAGACTACCAACAGAGTTATAATTTGCCATCAAATGTAAACAGAAATGAATTTATATGTCCACATGGACGGATTAATGTTAATAAAATTGTAATTGATAGATAATTTTTTTCGAATCAATCCGTATAAATACGGATTGATTTAATTAAATATGTAAAAAAAGGAGTCTAACACATTGAAATGACACCTATTTTCCTAGTTTTGGGTTAAAATTCAGGCTCGATTTATTAAATATTATATTACTTATGGCTTATTTACGTTTTAAAGCACTTGAAACTCTGAACAACAGACAACCCGTAAAAGTTACTGCTCCTTCCTCAAAAATATCCGATTTTTATGGAGAGAATGTATTTGGTGTAGATGCTATGAAACGATATGTTTCTTCCGGTGCTGTAAAAGTCGTATTGTCAGCTATTGAAACAGGTGAAAAAATTGATCCTGTAACAGCAGATGCTGTTGCCGCCGGAATGAAAGTTTGGGCGATGGAAAAAGGAGTTACACATTATACGCACTGGTTTCAACCTTTAACCGATGCTACTGCCGAAAAACACGATTCCTTTTTTGATCTTGACGAAGGTAATAAAGCAATGGAAAAGTTTAAAGGTAGCGCCCTTGTTCAGCAGGAACCGGATGCATCTTCTTTTCCTCATGGTGGAATACGTTCAACCTTTGAGGCCCGCGGTTATACCGCTTGGGATCCATCATCACCGGCATTTATCATGGGTGGTACATTATGTATCCCGACTATTTTCGTTTCCTATACAGGCGAATCCCTGGATTATAAAGCGCCTTTATTGAAATCATTGGCAGCGGTAGATAAAGCAGCTACGGAAGTATGCCAGTTTTTTGATAAAGATGTTACCAAAGTAACGGCCACCTTAGGGCCTGAACAGGAGTATTTCCTGGTTGATGCTGCATTGTTTAATGCAAGACCAGATTTATTAATGGCCGGACGTTCAGTATTTGGTCATGCGCCATCACGTGGTCAGCAATTGGAAGATCACTATTTCGGTTCTATTCCTCCACGCGTGAACGAATTTATGGTTGATTTCGAAATTGAAGCATTAAAGCTTGGTATTCCCGCCCGTACCCGTCATAACGAAGTGGCACCAAGTCAATATGAAATGGCACCAACCTTTGAAGAATGTAATCTTTCCTGTGATCACAATCAGTTGATTCGTGATTTGATGAATAAGGTAGGCGAGAAGCATGGTTTAAAAGTATTGTTTCATGAAAAACCATTTGCAGGTATTAATGGAAGTGGTAAACATAATAACTGGTCACTTAGCACCAACTTCGGCAAGAACCTCTTAAGTCCAAGCAGTAAACCTAAAGAGAACCTTATATTCTTAACGTTCTTTGTAAATGTTATTAAGGCAGTACATGACTACGCAGATTTACTGCGAGCTTCTATAGCTTCAGCTGGGAATGACCATAGACTTGGTGCAAACGAGGCTCCGCCGGCAATTCTTTCCGTATTTGTGGGAACACAATTGACGGAAGTTCTTGATGAATTAGAAAAGAACGGGAATGTACGCATTGATAAAGGCGATAACATGTACATGAAATTAGGAATTAATAAAATTCCTGAATTATTGCTGGATAATACCGATCGTAACAGAACATCTCCATTTGCCTTCACAGGTAATAAATTTGAGTTTCGCGCGGTGGGAGGTGCAGCAAACTCAGCGTCTCCAATGACTGTACTGAATACGATTGTAGCCGAAACGCTTACTCAATTCAAGCTTGATGTAGATAAGCAAATTGACAAAGGAGTTAAGAAAGAAGTAGCGATTGCCAATGTGTTGCGTGATTATACCGTTGCTTCTAAAAAAATTCGTTTTGAAGGAAATGGCTATAGCGAGGAATGGGTAAAAGAAGCAGCTAAGCGTGGATTGAATAATGTTAAAACTACACCGCATGCGCTGGATTTCTGGATCACTCCTAAAGCCAAAAAAGTATTTGAGAAGAATGGTATCTATACTGATCGCGAGCTTGAAGCCCGTTATGAGATCATGCAGGAGAATTATGTTAAGAAGATTCAGATTGAAGGTCGTGTGATTGGTGATCTGGCAATGAATCATATTATACCTACAGCTATAGAGTATCAGAATAAATTAATTCTTAATGTAAAAGGCTTACGCGATATCGGATTGGAAAAGGAAGCGAAGCCTGCTATTGAAGTGATTAAAGAAATGTCAAAACACATTAATGCTATCCAGCATGATGTGGATGCGATGACGGAAGAGCGTAAAAAAGCAAATGCTATTGACGCTGCACCGGAAAGAGCTAAGGCATATTGCGAAAAAGTTAAGCCTTATTTCGAAACGATTCGTTATGCCGTTGATAAATTGGAATTGATTGTTGATGATGAAATGTGGCCATTACCTAAATACAGAGAATTACTCTTTTTAAGGTAGTTTGATATTGTATTTTTAAACTATAAAGGCATTCTTTTTCACCGAATGCCTTTATAGTTTTGTATTAAACCAATAAAAAATAGACTTTGGGATAATCTTTTTACCTCAAAATCTATACTTTATGAAATTTGTGTAAGATAGTTGAGTACTTAGCTGTTAAAACATTAGTTTTTTTCAAATAGAGGTTTAAATTTGCATCATAATACTCGGGAAATATATTAATTATCAATAAAACAAGTTCAATTTCGATGGCAAAGGCAAAATTAGAGTACATCTGGCTTGACGGTTACAAACCAACTCAAAGCTTACGTAGCAAAACTAAGATTGAAGACAATTTTAGCGGTAAATTAGAAGATTGCAGCAATTGGTCATTCGATGGCTCTTCGACTGAGCAGGCACCGGGCGGTTCTTCAGACTGTTTGTTAAAACCGGTATTTATTTGCCCTGATCCTCAGAGAAAAAACGGATACCTTGTTATGTGTGAAGTACTGAATTCAGATGGTACAGCTCACGTTTCTAACGGCCGTGCAACTATTGCAGATGATGATAATGATTTTTGGTTCGGTTTCGAACAGGAATATTTCCTTTATGATCTTGAAACAAATTTACCATTAGGTTTCCCTGCAAACGGATATCCAAAACCACAAGGACCATACTACTGTTCAGTAGGTGCAAAAAATGCATATGGCCGTGAAATCATTGAAGAACATTTGGATGTATGCTTAGATGCAGGTCTGAATGTAGAAGGTATCAATGCTGAGGTTGCTGCTGGTCAGTGGGAATTCCAGATTTTCGCAAAAGGTGCAAAACGTGCTGGTGATGAAATCTGGGTTGCTCGTTATTTATTAGAAAGAATCGGAGAGAAATACGGTGTATCTATCAACTGGCACTGTAAGCCTCTTGGAGACCTTGACTGGAATGGTTCAGGTATGCACGCTAACTTCTCTAACACATTATTAAGAACTGCTGGAAGCAAAGAAGTATTTGACAAAGTATGCGAAGCTTTCCGTCCGGTAGTTAAAGAACATATTGAAGTATACGGCGCTGATAACCATCTTCGTTTGACTGGTAAACATGAAACGGCTAGTATTCATGATTTCAGCTACGGAGTATCTGATCGTGGTGCATCTATTCGTATTCCTGTGTTGGTTCCACAAAAAGGCTGGAGCGGTTATTTGGAAGATCGTCGTCCAAACTCTGCAGCAGATCCATACAAAGTGGCAGCACGTATTATTAAAACAGTTAAATCTGTTCAACGTTAATTTTAAGGTGTTTCTTCTAGTTTCTAAAGCCCTCTGGTTGATTCCGGAGGGCTTTTTTTCTGAAAACAAATTCCAAATTTCAAAAAAACAAAATCCAAACGGAGCAAACATTCAAGTCAATTTATAAACCTGATGTTAAAGCTTTAGTTCGCTCATCGACATTTGAAATGTCGATAACAGGATTTATAATCCTGATTTTGAATTAGGCCTTTAACGCTAAGCTTTTTAAAGCTTCTTCTAACTGTTCAAATTGAAACTTGAAACCATGGTTTTGCAATATTCCTGGAACTACCCTGCGGCTTTTGATCACCAATTCTTCTTCCGTATTCATTAGTACGACGCCAATTTTTAACATCCACGAATACGTTGGCAAACCAATGGGTATGCGTAAAGATTCTCTGAGATATTTCATGAATGTTTCATTTTGTACTGGATTTGGTGCGCAGGCATTAATTGCTCCGCTAAGGTCTTCCTGTTGAATCAGATACTGAATAATTCCAACAAAATCATCGCTGTGCAGCCAGCTTACATATTGTGTTCCTTTTCCTTGTGTGCCACCTAATCCTCTTTTAACTAATGAGGCAAGAACAGGGTATACACCGCCTTCTGTACCGAGCACAATGGCCGTACGTAAGGCGATTTTTCGTACAGTCGGATTCGTTGGATGTTCAAAGAACGTTTTTTCCCAAGTCTGACAAACCCGCTCTGAAAATGTGTTACTTGTTTCTCCGGTTAATTCATCGTTTACTTTATCTTCTGAATGTTTGTAAATCGTTGCAGAGGATGAATTGATCCATAGGGCAGGAGGTCGACTGCATTGATTGATGGCTTCCCCTAATATGTTTGTGCTATCAACTCTTGAACTGAATATTGCAGCTTTGTTTTCTGGTGTATAACGACAGTTTACCGATTTTCCTGCCAGGTTGATTAAAACATCACAGCCATCCAGTTCTTTTTTCCAATAGTTTAATGTTTTACCGTCCCATATTGCATAACGTATATTTTTAGCCGGAGGAAATATGGCTTTTCTGCTTAGAATAACTAATTCTGTATCGGTGTTTGCATAGGCTTTTATCAGGACTTCAGCCAGAAATCCTGTTCCGCCGGCAATAACAATTTTATGTGGTTTCATGGTAGTATTGATTAAGGATTGAAAATACAGTACCAACAGAGAGAATATATTATCACATCTGTCGGTACTATTTTATTTCTTAATGAATTTATGATGCATGAACAGCAGTAACTTTCGCTTTTCTTTTACCTCTGAAGAACAGGTATAAGTTCAGAAATAACATGATGCCCAGATAAATGGAAAAGCCACCGATTTTATAACTTAAGGCTTCAATCATTGACTGAACGCTCAGTATCTCATCCATTCTCAATATCAGTAAAGCCGTACCGACATTGAGCAAATAAAAGCCAATTTCAAAAAGCTTATTCGTTGCGAAGGCGATGTCACTTCTTCCGTGGAAGATATCCATCATAAATATTTTACTGTTTTTGAATAATGTATGTGCTACAAGTGCAGTCATAACAAGGGATACCGGTAAGTAAATGATGTACGCAGTTGCTAATAATGAAGTGTTCATAGTTGTAAGGGTTTAGGTTTAACGATTATTGTTTTTTTAGTTTATTACTATAGATAAAAGCGAAGGTCATTAAGTTGAATAAATGAATAATACCAAGGGATAGAATGACGATACCGAGCTTACTGCTTAACAGTTCCAGAACATCTGTGAAAGTTTGTGGATGCTGTTTGTGAATCAACAGAACAAACACATAACCGATGTTAATGAGATAATAACCAGTCAATAAAATCCTGTTAACCGGTTTTACTATAGAAGTATTATCCTTGAAGATTTCCATTAAGAAATGTTCTCCTTGTTTGAAAATCTGATGTCCAACCCAAACCGTGATATACAGACTTACCAGCAGATAAACCATGTATGTTGTTATTGTTATCGTTTGTATCATTTGTTCAGAAGTTTCAGTAAATATTGAAAGTATACGTTAAATTTTTTTATTTGGATGAAAATTTTCCGATTATTTTAAAAAACCAGTTTTCATTCGAAGTAATAAATAAGTTAATCACGGACTCTGCCTGATTGGCAAATTGAAGCAATTCGGCATTAACCTTTTTAAACTCTTTTGCTTCGGGTGAATTGCTTTCAACGGTTTTTATCTCGTTTAATATCTTGATAATAGGTTCTAATTCTCTGCGTTTGCGTTCTTTAGCAACCTGAACGGCCAGTTTCATAGGATCTTTATCGGTTTTGAAATACTCTTTACGCTCACCCGGAACAAGTACTTTATCTGCTAATCCCCAATCCATTAGCGCACGAATATTCATATTTACGTTACCTCTGGAAATTTTAAGGGCTTCCATGATTTCTTCTGTCGAAAGTGGATCAGTAGCAATCATCAACAACGCATGCACTTGAGCCATAGTACGGCTTACACCCCAGCTGGATCCCAAACTTCCCCATGCTTCAATATACTTGCTTTTTGCTTCCTCTAATTCCATAATCAAAGGTATATTTATTTTCATAACTTTCAAATATTATTGAAAGTTTATTTTAAAATTTTTAAAATAAGAGTACCAATACGTACAATTCTAAATTCGGTGGAATTTGGAATTTGTATTTTGTCATTTGGAATTTTACCCCCTCTTAAGTTCCCGGCATCAAATTCAGCGTAAACTTAAACACGGCATTATCAGTAATCACAGGTAATTGATAAGCTCCATATCTGAAAAATACTCCGGCTCCGATTCCGGCTTTTAAGCCAGACATATCCAGTACTACAATATTATTTAAAAAACCTCCGCATTCTTTATAGCCTTTATCATAACTCTTCATTGGCGGACCTGCCTGATAACTGGCATTATCCAACACGCCCCAGCCAATATTGTATATAACCATAAAATTGGGCATGAAGAAAGAGCTTCTGTAATACATTCGTCCAAAGTCATGACTCATAAAGACGGCAACATATTTATTGGCGGCAAACTCATTATAGCCCATTGTTTCAAAACTATTATGGACTACAACACCAGCACTTCGGTAACTGCCTTTTCCAGCAAAGAGTCTGCTGTAAGGTGCATTACCGTTTGTTGCTCCTCCGGTAAGTTCGATACCTGTTTTACCGATTTCAAAGATCTTTATAAACTGATCTATTTTGAATTCATATCGGGTAAAGGCAAAGGGTTGATGTTCTATTTTAAAACCTTTATCGATATTCAAATAAACGATCGGATATTTCGATTCGAGTTTAATCTGTTCATCATTTATTTGAATCACTTTTTCACCAAAAGCATAACGTATACCAGTGCTCCATTCCAGGTAATTGATATGGCTTAACGTATCGCCTTTGAATGCATAAGTATAGTTGGGTTGCGTATGCTGATAGGAAAAAGACATATTATAATCCAGATACGTAAGCGGATGTGCTTGTATGTTCCACAAAAACTTATCCGTATAATCCATGTATTTTATCAATATACGTCGTAACGATTCTGTTGAATACTGCATGGATTCAAAGGGTAATTGCTGAGCACCGGCTTCCTGCAATTCTTTGGAATACGAAAATCCTCCATACAATCGTAACGGTTCATATAATAATCTTTTAATACCAGCACCGTATTTCCATCTGTTATCCTTAAAACCATAGCCCAGAAAGCCTGATAGCTGCCAGGTTTCAGAAAATTTATAATTGGTTGTTCCCCCAATTCCTAATCGTAAACCTTCTGCCTGATTATGGTTCAATATTTTATTCAAATCAAAATCAATCTTGCCAACCGGCAATTTTCCAAAATAAACATTCTGACCAATGTTTAAAAACTTCTGCAGCATAAAGGTGTTCATGCCATTATAAAAGTATTTATAGGTATTATTATCCGTTTCGGTAGCGGGTGTTTGTCTGATCTGTTTCCAAAACGTTGAATCCTTATCTATAGAGTTATCATGATAATAAAGAATACGTTCATCAAATTGCTTATTAAAAAAGGGTTGGTTGGTTCTGAAATAATGATACCAGGTATTGGTTTGAATAACAGGGGAGAGGCCACCTACGTTTTCTGTACCACGCAAATAGATGCGTTGTCTATCGGGGAATAATTCATGTTCAAAAAGTGTATAGCTGACACTTACTTCGGTCAAACCTTTTTTCTGAAAGGATGGAGAAGCCTGAACATACCGTACAGAAAAGTCGGATGTATTGATCATCATGACGCCCTGTAAGGCACTGAAATTTTTATTCGATTTAGGTGCGAAAGCTACAGAATAATATAGGCCATCGGATAACATTAAGGTATCGATGATCTGATAATGATATAAATGAATGCTATAGAAATGCGCTAAAGGACTAAAGTATTTTTTTCCTGCGAGATCAACAAAATCGTCATAAATATTAAAATGCTGCAAATGTGTTCCCATGAGTGCTACACCTGGAATTCTCACACCTGAGCTGATGAGTGCATCGATATGTTCCAGTTGATTATTGATATTTAATATTTTTCTTGTTGCTGCGCTTTCGAGTATGTATAAATGCTGATTACCCGATATATTATCAAGCTTGAACCAACCTGTTGCACGGAGGTTTTTAAAAATTTCATTTACCTTTTTATGATTGCCAATATCAATCGTTAGTTTATTATATGTTTGATAAGCAATTCTCTTTTTGAAGTTGATATTGTTTTCAGGAGCAAGGTTTATTGTATTTTTGATTATGTGTTCAGTAAAGAAGTCAGCTTCTCTTAAGGGGGGAAAGAGCTGATACCTGTTCATCTTAACCCATAAAGTATCTCCCGGAATGGGAGATCCGGTAATTTCAATGTCAACAGGTCTGTGGAGATAGCGTTCAAATCGTAGTATGCTTCCGGCAGCAGGAAACGGAATAATAAAATGTCCGTCCACATCACTTACATATTCATTCCCTGAGGGCAATATGGTGATGTGAACAAAGGCCAACACCTGATCTGAAAATGTTTCTGTTATTTTACCCTTAATGGTATCGCTTTGTGCAAAGAGAGTATGTATTTCTGTAAAAAGAAAAAAAGCGATTAATACATATTTTATAAAATAGAATTGAATGTTCTGCACATTCAAAAATACAAGAATTATTCAGCCAACAAAAGCTGTAATTTTTTTAAAGCGTTTTGATTGTTGCTTTCAAGTATTGTTCTATGAAGACTTTCTTTTTCTCTTGTGGTTAAATGCCAGCTCAACGCTGCCCGTTCGCTCTTAAATCCATTAGACTGAAGCTTCTCTTTATCTTTTAATACTTGTTTTTGTCCTGCAGAAGGAATATACTCAAATTCTACTACATCCATCGGGCAATTCAGCCAGGACTGGGAATACTCAATCAGGTTGTCATTATTAAAATCCTGATAAAAATCCCAATTGTTATATAAACTACCTATAGGAGCTAATAATTTCTGAATAATAGAACCTTCCGCATTTTGTTCTACCTCCATATCTTTCTGTGAGTCCCGGATATCAATAAAGATAACACCACTGGTATTATTGCTTATCCAGTCCTTGAAAACGTACATGTATTTAATGGCATCCCGAACACCGAAATTATCCGATAAACCGGCATCCATGATTTCCATTGCCGGATCACTTGGCAGATCAACATTAGGCGTTATATACGGGAAGGTAGCGCTCATTCTAAGGGCACTCATGAAATGCAGATTATCTGCCTCTTGTTCTTCGTAAAATTTACGGAACTCAATTCCTTTTATTTTCTGGTGAAACCCTCTGTCGTCATAATTGGAGGAACTAGTCATATACGATATATCAATTGGAGAAATAAAGAGTTTACGACCGTCATTTATAATGGTGGGGGATAGAATTAACATGGGTATAAGGGCTTCTTCTTCCGGTTTTTTATAATCAGAAATGCTTTTATACATCATATAATCAGTATTTTCATGCATTTTCTGTTCAAAAGCAAAACCACGGTCTTTGTAATATTCGTGTTTGCCATCGGTGAATTTTTGAAAACGGAAAAACAAATCATTTACGACCATACTGAATACAATCGGATTCAATACATCTTTCGATATGTTGTTGAAATAAATTGGATCGTCAGCATTTACTTTTCTTCTCTGCAATTGACGCAGATAAAGTTCTCTGTAGTAGCTGGCTCCTATAACTCCGCCAGATGCCCCGGTAATTAAACGTGCATGACGGAACATATTTCCTTTGGTAACACTATCCACATATTGCAAGGTACGCATTGTCCAAACGGCCGCCCGCTGTCCACCGCCACTGGTGCAAATAAAGATCATTTTGGGTTTCACAGAATCCGGAAATTGCGATCTCCATTTATCCAGGATCTGTATGGTTTTACCTTTATCTACTTCGTATGTTTTATGATTACTTAATGCATGCAAACGCGCCATGTCATATACAGCAGTCTGTTTGTTATAATTAATACCAAATACCTGGTAGGTCGATTGAATAATATTTTCTTTGATCAGGAAATTAAAAATGATCAGTACCACGACCAAAGCAGTGATTGCCCAGCCTCTTAACCAATAAGAAAAGGCCCCGGTGAACATGACAATAATAGATAAGAAAAGTATACCGCTGGCTGCTGCCGGGATTTGGACAACCGGATTATCCCTGAATAAACCAAGTCCTATGATGAGTATAATCAAGAATATCTCAACAATAACAGCATTCAGGTGATTCTGGTCAAAAATTCGCAACATGACAGATTTATCAAAATGTCCATGATTGGGTGCTTTTTCAATACGACCAGAAATTGACAGGTATGAATTTACTTTGTATTTATTTCGTTTGTGATTTTTTATGTTCTTTAATACGTTAACCCTATTTATTGTTCCTTTTTTTAAGGTGTTATTAACTGTATTTGCTACATCTTTGAAAATATCTTTATTTGTTTTTCTGAAATAAAAAAACAAAATCAGAATGGTTACAGACAAACCTGTAATCAAGCCGCAGATATCACAAATAACCTCCCAAACGTTCTGAAAATTAAGCTGATATTGAAAACTGGCAATATTTACTATATATACAATGGTAAATAATACGGGGATGAAACTGTTGTTTAAACAAAAATTGCTGAAAGGCTTAGGAGTCGCTCCTAAAAATGGAAAACGAAAACTATCCAGTATGTATACAGTAATATGAAAGGCCGTAATAAAAATACCCAAGGATACGCCAATGATAAAGAAACTGTTAAAATTGGTTTTGGATAAATATTCGGGGTCCAGTAATAGGGTAGGAATACCGATTATTTCACCCAGTTTTCTGGTTACAAAGGCAAACAAAATCAGCCAGGTTAAGAGAAGGATTTGATTTTTCTTAAAATTGTTTAGCAACAGCTGAATAGGGAAAGAGTAGTACAGGTGATCAAACCATTTCCTGTATTGATTCTTTATCGTATTCATCATGTGGATATTTTTTAGGTAATACTATCTCAAGTATACGGATTCCTTTTTATCTATTCAAACGTGAGAGCAGGTGGATAAGATACACGGTTTTCTGCGTATAAATGACTAAATTTGTTTAAGAAGAGAAGTGAGATGGAAAACATTCGTAATTTCTGCATTATTGCACACATAGACCACGGTAAAAGTACCCTGGCAGACAGATTATTAGAATTTACCAGTACCGTTACCAACCGTCAGATGCAGGCGCAGGTATTGGATGATATGGATCTGGAAAGAGAACGTGGTATAACAATTAAGAGTCATGCCATTCAAATGAACTATGTATATGAAGGTCAGAAATATGTTCTGAACCTCATAGATACTCCCGGACACGTCGATTTTTCCTATGAAGTATCCCGTTCCATAGCAGCCTGTGAAGGTGCGCTATTAATTGTAGATGCTGCACAAGGAATCGAAGCTCAGACTATTTCAAACCTTTACCTGGCACTGGCAAATGATCTGGAAATCATTCCGGTATTGAATAAAATCGATTTGCCAGGAGCGATGCCAGAAGAAGTAAAAGATCAGGTGGTCGAATTGCTGGGTTGTGATCGTGATAGTATCATTCCTGCCAGTGGTAAAGAAGGAATTGGTATTTTCGAGATCCTGGCTGCTATCATTCAGCGTATTCCTCCACCCAAAGGAGATCCGAAAGCACCGTTACAAGCATTGATATTTGATTCCCAGTTCAATTCATTCAGAGGGATTGAAGTAATGTTCCGTATTTTCAACGGTACCATTAAAAAGGGAGATAAAGTAAAATTTATAAACATTGGTAAAGAATATTTTGCCGATGAAATAGGTGTCCTGAAACTTCAGCAGGAACCTCAGCTCGAAATGAGTGCAGGGAATGTGGGCTACATTATTTCCGGTATAAAAGAAGCCAAAGATGTTAAAGTAGGCGATACCATTACACATGTAAGTAGACCGGGTGAAGCTATTCAGGGTTTTGCTGATGTAAAACCAATGGTATTTGCCGGTATTTATCCTGTTGAAACAAGTGAGTTTGAAGAACTCCGGACGGCAATGGAAAAACTTCAATTAAATGATGCTTCTCTTGTCTGGGAACCGGAGACTTCCATAGCATTAGGTTTTGGTTTCCGTTGTGGTTTCCTGGGCATGCTGCACATGGAGATTGTACAGGAACGTTTGGAACGTGAGTTTGATATGACTGTTATTACAACAGTACCTTCCGTTCAGTTTAAAGCCTATCTAACCAAAGGAGATATGGTATTGGTGAATGCACCATCCGATATGCCTGAACCTACCACACTGGATTATATTGAAGAACCTTATATCAAAGCTCAGATTATTACCAAGGGTGATTATGTAGGTCCGGTTATTTCGCTTTGTATGGATAAGCGAGGCATCATCACCAATCAAACCTATTTAACTTCTGATCGTGTGGAGTTAACCTTTGAATTGCCATTAGCTGAAATTGTATTTGATTTCTTCGATAAGCTGAAAACCATTTCTAAAGGCTACGCATCGCTGGATTATGAACTGATCGGTTTCCGAGAATCGAATGTAATTAAACTGGACATCATGCTGAATGGGGAAAAGGTCGATGCCTTGTCTGCCATTGTGCATAGAGACAAAGCGTATGATTGGGGCAAACGTTTGTGCGAGAAATTGAAGGATTTAATTCCGATGCAGATGTTTGAAATAGCTGTGCAAGCCGCAATTGGACAGAAAATTATTGCCCGTGAGACCGTGAAGGCCATGCGTAAAAACGTATTGGCAAAATGTTATGGTGGTGATATTTCCCGTAAGCGTAAATTGCTGGAAAAACAGAAAAAAGGTAAAAAGAGAATGCGTCAGGTCGGAAACGTCGAAATTCCACAGGCAGCATTTATGGCCATACTGAAACTGGATCAGTAAGGCTTAAAGCGGAATGCTTAAAGCCTAAAGCTGAAGGTTGAAACAGAACAGTAGAGCCTTATGATTAAGTCCTAGCACTGTTCATTTCTTGATTTTACTAACGAATTATAACAATAGATTCCAAAGCTTTTAGCCTTAGGCTTTAAGCTTTAAGCTTTAAAAACATGCCAACAACAACATTTCAATTATTAGACGGTAAAGTAACCTCTGATCAGATTAAGGAAGAGTTGAAACTAAAGGTTGATAAGATCCGCTTGAATGGTGGGAAGATACCGCATCTGGCCGCTGTGCTTGTGGGTGAAAGCGGTGCGGCTGTTACCTATGTGAATGCGAAAGTGAAAGCATGTGAGGTGGTAGGCTTTACTTCCACATTGGTAAAATTACCGGCAACCATTAGTGAGGCTGATTTATTGGCGAAGGTGGAAGAATTGAATGCTGATAAAGATATTGACGGTTATATTGTTCAATTACCTTTGCCGAAACATATTGATGAACAAAAGGTTATTGAAGCCATTTCCCCGGATAAAGATGTGGATGGATTTCATCCTCAGAGTCTGGGTAAAATGGTATTGAATTTACCGACGTATCTACCGGCAACTCCTTATGGAATCATGCAGCTGCTGGAACGTAATGGCATTGAAACAGCAGGTAAGCATTGTGTTGTGATGGGAAGAAGCCATATCGTTGGTTCGCCTATGAGTATCTTAATGGCCAGAAATACTAATCCTGGTAATGCTACCGTAACCATTGTACATTCCCGCACGAAGAACATAAAAGAGATTACCCTTCAGGCGGATATTTTGATTGTGGCTATTGGCAAACCGGAATTTGTGACAGCCGATATGGTAAAAGAAGGTGCTGTAGTTGTTGACGTAGGCATTCACCGCATTGATGATGCCAGTAAAAAGTCAGGCTTTAGATTACTTGGAGATGTTAAGTTTGATGAAGTAGCACCCAAAGCATCGTATATCTCTCCGGTTCCGGGCGGCGTTGGCCCAATGACGATCGCTTCTTTGTTAATGAACACCTTTCAGGCTGCCGCCTTAAAATAATATACCTTTAGCGCATGACACTATCATTGCCCGTTGTGGAGGCCTTCTATACCATCCAGGGAGAAGGACATTATCAGGGAAGAGCCGCATATTTTATTCGTCTTGCCGGCTGTGATGTAGGCTGTCATTGGTGTGATGTAAAAGACTCCTGGGATGCTTCTCAGCACCCGGTTGAAACCATAGAAAAGATTGTTGAAGATGCTTCTGCCTTTACATCCCGCATTGCGGTTGTAACAGGAGGAGAGCCTTTGATGCATGATCTCACAAACTTAACAGCTGAATTACACAATAAAGGTTTCCGAAATCATATTGAAACAAGCGGAGCCTATGAAGTCAGCGGTAGTTGGGATTGGATCTGTTTGTCTCCGAAGAAATTTAAACCGGCCAAAGAATCTGTCATCGCTGCCTGCGATGAACTAAAAGTTATTGTTTTTCATCCCAGTGATATTGATTGGGCCAAAACGTTTATTCCCAAAGTAAAGAAAGACTGCAAATTATTTTTGCAACCCGAATGGTCGAGACAGGAAGAAATGCTGCCTCTGATTATTTCCTTTGTGAAAGAAAATCCGGAATGGGAGATTTCGTTGCAGATTCACAAGTTTATGAATATACCGTAAAATTTTTTTATATCAATCGATTATTATATAACTACTGGTATACAACAAGTGATAGTTTTTCAATAAATGAGAATTTACCAAAGGACAGGTTACCATATCTGGTTCAGAGGTATTAAAAATGTTCGTACCTTCAAGGTGTGAATAATTGTTATATATTTAAAAACCAAATTGATAAAATTCAATTTTTAAATTCCTTTTTATAATAATGAAAAAAATCTTAAGCCTCCTTGTTATTGCCTTTTGTTTTATCCAGTCTTTGCAAGCTCAAATGGTACTTGATTTCCTGATACCTGCCAATCCTACAACAATATCCTTGCCATTGTTTGGCACGGTAAATGTGACCGTAAATTGGGGGGATGGTAATTCGGAATCAATTACACTTTCAGAGCTCGTATCCCATACTTATACGAGCACAGGATTGAAAACAGTAACTATAAGTGGAAGTCTGACGAATTTTGGATTGAATTATATTTATAATAATTCTTATTTACAAGGAATACGGAGCTGGAACAATCTAGGATTAACAAGTTTGAGTTATGCATTTTATGGGGCAAGTCAATTAAATTATGTTCCATTAAGTTTACCAAGCGGAGTTACTGATTTAAGTTATATGTTTAGTGGAGCTAGTTCTTTTAATCAACCGATAAATAACTGGAATACTTCATCAGTGACTAATATGAGAGCAATGTTTTTTGGAGCTAGTTCCTTTAATCAACCTATAGGTAGCTGGAATACCTCATCTGTAACGGATATGAGTTTGATGTTTGATGGAGCCACTTCTTTCAATCAACCTATAGGGTCATGGAATACCTCATCAGTAGAGTATATGGAATACATGTTTAGAGGAGTTACTTCCTTTAATCAACCGATAGGCAACTGGAGTACCTCATCAGTAACGAATATGGGAGGGATGTTTTATGGAGCTAGTTCCTTTAATCAACCGATAGGAACTTGGAATACTGCGGCAGTAACAAATATGAATTCTATGTTTGCTGCGGCTAGTTCCTTTAATCAAGCTATAGGAGGATGGAATACATCATCCGTAACAGATATGGGGTCTATGTTTGCTCAAGATACCTCTTTTAATCAACCTATAAGTAACTGGAATATTTCATCCGTAACATACATGCCAGGTATGTTTTATGAAGCTCGTTCCTTTAATCAACCGATAGGAGGATGGAATACATCATCAGTAACAGATATGGCGGGTATGTTTTCTGGAGCTACCTCTTTTAATCAACCGATAGAAGGATGGAATACTTCATTAGTAACGTATATGGATCAGATGTTTCAAAATGCAAGCTCCTTTAATCAACCTTTAGGAGCTTGGAATACCTCATCTGTAACGGATATGAGTTTGATGTTTGAGTATGCATTCTCCTTCAATCAACCCTTGGGTTCCTGGAATATAAGTAATGTAACTAATTTTACTGATATATTTACAGGAGACACTTTATGCACCGTTAATTACGATAATCTTCTCAATGGCTGGGCTGCACAAATGGTAAAGTCAGGACAAACGTTTTATGGTGGGTATAGCCAATATTCCTCTGCAAGTTCAACCGCAAGATCTAATCTTATTAATAACAATGGCTGGTCAATCTTAGATGGCGGCTTAGGCGTAGACAATTCTAAATGTTCGTCAACTGTAACCACTGGCTTGCAACCAAGTAATACATCTCAGGGAATTGGAATCTATCCCAATCCATCCACAGGACAAATTACTGTCTCCGGGAAAGACGCTTTGGGAAATATTAGCATCTGTAACTCCGTAGGTACCATTGTATATCAAGCAAATACGAATGAACTGCAACAAAGCATTGATCTTTCTGCCAATGAACCAGGTCTTTATTTGATAAAAGTCGGTAACCAAACCAGCAAATTGGTTAAGGAGTAAGCAAATTTGGGTAAGGGCGAATTGCATTCGCCCTTAGGTACCGCCACCGGGCGAATTCAATTCGCCCCAACAGCCCCAATGGCGAAATAAAGACGGAATATATACGAAATACAGGCGGAATATATAGGGCTTTGACTGGGAGGAGCTATACAGCAGCTAGGGAATTGGTAGGAGGCATAGTGTCTTTTCAGGGGTAAATAGTAAACAGAATTACATTCATCGGGCGATGGGGAATTCAATTCGCCCCGACTATTCGCCCAATGTGATTGCCCCAATCCCTTTTTTATTTACTATTCTAATGGCTATATTGGTTTATTATTACCAGTAACCGTAGCAATGAATCATATTTATCAGACACTCTTTTGCATCATCTTTTCTGTTATCACCCTAAGCATTCAGGCACAAACACCTGCAACAGCCTTACATACCAAAAACAAAAAATCCATTTCGTTATATCAGCAGGCTGAAGCTTTGATTCAGCAGCGAAAATTCAATGAGGCTATAACAATCTTAAATACCATTATTACCAAGGATCCAACGTTTCCGGAGCCCTATTTTAAAGTTGGAAGTATCTTTATGCTGATGGGCAATAAGACCGATGCCAAAGCCTATTTCTGCAAGGGTTCTGATGTTGCACCGGATGTTAAATCTTTTGCCGGGGCTTATTATACAGCCGGAGAATTATCGTACAACGAAGGGGAATACGATAAAGCGAAAACCTATTTCAATTATGCGCTCAACGTTCAACCAACGGATAAACGTATCTTGGATCAAGCCCCCGTATATCTTTCAAAATGCGATTTTGCCCTGAACTTAATGAAAAATCCGGTAGCTTTCAGTCCAGTCAAAATGCCGGATATTGTTAATTCCTCCTTTGCCCAGTCACATCCGGTACTCACTGCCGATGGTAAAACCATGTATTATACATCCTTATCCGGTTTAACCCGTCTGGATCATGAAGATATTGTAATGTCCACTTTTTCAAACGGACAATGGTCTGTTCCAAAATCTATTTCGGATAAACTGAATACCAAGGATAATGAAGGTACCTGCACTATCTCTATGGATGGTAATACCCTTGTATTTGTCTGTTGCGGCCGTGCCGATGGTTTAGGTTCCTGTGACTTATATATCTCTAAAAAAACAAACGGTCAGTGGTCATCGCCCATTAATCTGGGCTCATCAATCAACAGTTCCACTTGGGATTCTCATCCATCGCTTTCCGCGGATGGAAGAACATTGTATTTTATTTCCGCTCGTAAAGGTGGCTTTGGAAAAGAAGATATTTATTTCTCACACCTTCTGGATGATGGACAATGGTCTCAGGCCATGAATGCCGGCAAAACCATTAATACATCGGCTTCCGAGTTTTCTCCATTCATTCATGCCGATGGTACAACACTATACTTCTCTTCCAACGGACTTCCAGGTATGGGAGGTTTGGATTTGTTTTATTCCAAAGGATTTGATACCAGCTGGACAACACCTGTTAACATGGGCTATCCCTTAAATACCAGTAAAAATGATGAAACACTTTTTATTACACTGGATGGTAAAAAAGGATATTATTCCCGTTCAGATGGTACAAACGTGAATTTTAACAGTCGGATATTCCTGTATGAATTTGATATGCCGGATTCCTTTAAACCTGAAAAGCTCAGCACTTTTGCTGAAGGACATATATACGATGAAGTCACACGCAATCCTATTGGTTCAAAAATCGAACTATTTGATCTGGCCTCTGCGAAGGTTGTGCAAAGTGTTCTATCGGATAGTATAACAGGGGAGTATACTATTGTTCTGACAGAAGGAAAGGAATATGCCTTATACATCAGCAGTAAAGGATATTTATTTGAATCACTTAATTTTGATTACAACAAACCGGCTGTATTTAATCCGGTCACTCTTGATGCTTATTTGAAACCTATAAAAGCAGGAGCTAATGTTGCTTTAAATAATATTTTCTTTGCAACGAATTCATTCACCTTGGAAGATAAATCCTTAACAGAGCTGAAGAAACTTGTTGTTTTCATGAATTCAAATCCTGCTGTTAAAGTAGAATTATCCGGACATACAGATAACATAGGTTCATCTGATGCCAATATGAAATTATCTACACAACGTGCAAAGGCTGTGAGTGATTACTTAATTACTAATGGAATATCAGCAACGCGGATTGTATACAAGGGCTATGCAGCTTTGAAACCAATTGCGGATAATGAGACTGAGGAAGGCCGTCAAAAAAACAGACGTCTCGAGATAAAAATTCTCTAAAATATAAAAGGCGGTATTTAACCGCCTTTTATATTTTTATTAATGTTGGAAATTAAAGAAATAACTTGATTTCTTTGATTTAGCCTTTTTGTGACTTTTGTGTTTACCTGCAGGCTTACCTGGGTTTGCAGATGCCTTTTCTACCAGAATAAATCCGGATAAAAAGGCAATTATAGTGAAAACAAATACGATTCTTTTCATACTCAAGCTATTTTGATAATGCAAAATAGCAATATTATCTTATTAAACTGAAATATTTTCATTTTTTGTTTGAAAAATGTTGGGTAAAGGTTTTACAAAGGACTAAAATTAGCCTGGACGGAGAATCATTTATCGTTTTTATACTCTCTAAATCCGATTAAAACATTGTTTATTTGGCTTAATTGTTCAAAATGAGCCGAACTGATTTCTTTTAATCACGTATGAAACAATTGATTTAGAAATATTGCATATTTTATGAATCAATCGTGTCAGTAGTTTAAAATCTTAAACCGATTCATGCATTTTATCTGACAAATCGTTAAATCGAAGAATAAACACACCTTTAGAGAGATGAAAAAAAATGTTTTGTTGATGTTTCTGTTGCTCTTTGTTTTAAGTGTTAACGGACAGGTGATTCCAGGCAATTACGATAAGAATCTTCGGAATGCTGAGACATATATGCTTTCAGAAGAATATGGTGGAGCCTTACCTTATTTACTTGAAGCCTGGAAGGTGAAGAATACAGATCCTAAAGTGGCCTATGATATCATGACCTGTTATGTCAATACCGGTCGGGAAATTATGATTATTCCATATCTGCAGAAAGCGCGCGATGGCGGTATTAAAGATAAAAAGTATGATTTTTATTTAGGCAGAGCCAATCATTTACAGCATAAATTTGAAACTGCGATAAAATATTATGAAACCTACAAGGCAACCTTAAAACCAAATGATCCAATGATCTATGAGGTTGATCAGGATATTGCCTATTCTAAAAACGGTATTGAACTGGTAAAAAATCCATTAAAAGTTAAAATCAAGAATCTGGGTCCTGTAGTCAATTCTCCCTATCCGGATTATGTGCCGGTTATTTCTGCGGATGAGACAGTATTGATTTTTACTTCCCGTCGACCGAATACTACAGGTGGTAAAACAGATCCAACCAATGGGCAGTATTACGAGGATATTTATCAATCCATAAAGCTAAAAGACTCAAGCTGGTCAGCACCGATTGATATCGGAAATGGTATCAATACAGCATCGCATGATGCCTGCGTAGCACTTTCACCGGATGGTATGGAACTGATTATTTACAAAGTTACCGGTCATGATAATGGTGATTTATATGTAAGCGAATTAAACGGAAGTTTATGGGGGCCGCCAAAGAAATACGGCAGTTCTATCAATACAGGCAATTGGGAGCCAAGTGCGTCCATTACATCTGATGAGAAAACAATCTTCTTTACCAGTAACAGAGATGGTGGTCATGGTGGTACAGATATTTACATGACCAGAAAGCAGGTTAACGGTGAATTTGGTCCGGCAATACTTTTGGGACCTAAAATCAATACGGCAGAAGATGAAGATGCGCCATTTATACATGCCGATGGTAAAACATTGTATTTCAGTTCCAAGGGACACAAATCGATGGGTGGATACGATATCTTTTATTGCACCATCAACACGGAAACAGGGGAGATTCTGAGCGAACCCAAAAACATTGGTTATCCGATTAACACGGCCGATGATGATATTTTCTTTGTATGGTCCGCTGATGGAAAGCGTGCTTATTTTTCCTCTGTACGTGAAGGCGGTTATGGCGATAAAGATATTTACATGCTGGAACGTGAGGAAGCCAAAGCAGCTCTTGTCGTGTTGAAAGGATTGATTGTGAGTTGTGATGGCGGTAAACCAGTATCGGCTACCATTATCGTAACGGATTTAACAACGCAGAAACCACTTGGGGTTTATAACTCCAACAGTAAGACTGGTAAGTATACAGTTGTATTGCCGGCTGGTAAAAACTATGGTATTTCCGTGGAAGCTCCAGGGTATTTGTTCTATTCTAAAAACATTGATATACCGCTATTGGACAAATACATTGAGATTGTTGATACGATTTGTATGAGCCAGATAAAGGTAGGTACATCGATTGTATTGAGAAACGTATTCTTTGATGTAAATAAATCAACACTGCGTCCTGAATCTGTTCAGGAATTGGAACGATTGGTTGATATCATGAAAGACAATGCACATCTTAAAATTGAAATTTCAGGACATACAGACTCTGATGGTAACGATGATGCTAATTTAAAGCTGTCTAACGACCGTGCAAAAGCTGTGGTAGATTATCTGATCGGAAAAGGAATTGATGCGGGCAGACTTACCTGGAAAGGATATGGAGAAACGATGCCGATTGCACCGAATGATACTCCCGAAAACAAACAACAGAACAGAAGAACAGAGTTTAAAATCCTGAGCAATAATTAGGTTTTAAGTGCTAAGTATTACGTTTTAAGACGGTGAAGGGTAGTATTATTCTTCACCGTTTTTTTATATATCCATACGGGAAGGAGCGATTCAATAATGAGTTTTTGGAATCGCTTGTTTTTTCTTGGTAGAACGTTCAAATTCAGGAACTTCGTTTGGTGGTTGAAAACGCTCCAGTTCTTTTTTCTTCTTTTTATAGAGTTTATATTGCTCTTTCAGAGATAATTTACTTTCTGCATTATACAGAAATTCGGCATCCTGATAGGTGGCATAAGATCTTTTCTTTGATTTACGGACTTTGTGCTTACCTGTTTTGCAGGCAAAAAAAGAGCAAAAAATGAAAAGGAAAATCAGACCTTTTGTTATGTAATTCAGCATCTTAAGGTAACATTGTTATATGTTTGCCAGTACGTTTACTGAGGGTTGAAACTCTCGAACGTATTGTCGGAATAAAAGAAAACAATTTTAACCACTTTTTTATCATTATTCATCGTTTTTTCTTTGGAAGTTTCGACGGATGCTGCATTTGTAGGGTTGGGATGCTGTATTGGAGGAGTGACAAAAGGAACTGGATTTGGCTGGACTTTTGGTTCTGGTGTGGGTGCAATGACTTGCTCGGGTTGCTGTATGGATTCAGTAATAGAATTTCCCCATTCGGTTTGAATGTTATTGGCGGGCGGTGCTGTTTCGACAGTAGCAGGATTTTGCTTTATTTCCTCCTGTACGGTTACTGATTTTTTAGGTGTAACTTCTTGATTAGTAGTTTTTTCATTATCTGTGGGCTGTGTTGTGATTGGTAATGGAACCGGCTCGGAGACTTTACCGGAATCATCAAATAATGCTAATTGCTTCATAGGTCCAGTTCCCATAATAAGCCAGGTGGGGTTGATGTCAATAAACTGATTAAGTACTTTCTGAATAAAATCCAGGCTGGGTTTGTTTCTGCCCGAAACCAAATGCGACATGCTGGATCGTTGCACATCTATCCGGTCGGCAAAAGCAGAAGGACTCAGACTGTAGTATTCCATCAGTGCAATAATCCGTTCAACAATTGATTCGTCCATTGAAAATCTCTCTGGGGTAGGTTATTATATGTAAGTATTACGTTGTCAATTATTTACATACTATTGATCGATGTAAATTCAACAATGTAATATTAATAAATAGGGTAGCACAATTGTAAACCAAATGTAAACAGGTAACTATATTCTAAAGTGGAGAAACTAATTCGTCTATTTATAAAGCGGAGTTAAGTAATTGATATATGGTTGATTCACAAATGTAAATATGTGGATAAAGCCAAGTGGAAAAGTTTAATATCAGAGTTTTAAAAGAGTGTTAACGTTTTACAAGAGTGAATTATGGTGCGCAATTCCCATCCTCCTATTATTTTAAAGGAAATAGAGACAGCATTTAAAAAAAACTTGGCTTAAAACCAAAGAAGAGGAAAGTGCATTTAATAGAGGTTGGATGTCAGATATGATTAGTCTTTTAACCCATGAATTTCCAGAGAAAGTTCAAGCGAACAATCAACAACCTCATATGTAATTGATTCGCCATCTATAGAATATCCAACTAGTATTTTTCCTCCGTCTTTATTTATACGCTCACAAAAATTGGAGTATTTTTCGTTGATAGTTCTTTCAAAATCCGCTTTCCTTTCGTCGTTTATTTTCGCTTTAGGATAGCCGTTTTCATTTGCAAAATTCCAATCAAAAGTAAGTGTACACATAAAATCAAAAATTTATATTTCTGTAAATCTATCAAAACTAAACAATATTAAAGGTGCGTTTAAATGTTTTCCGCAAACTTAATAATGGTAAGTTACATATTGTATAATTGTAAGTTACTTCAAAGGTTGATGATAATCAGCGAAGTATATTTGTTTATACAAACTTAAAACTCAAATAAACCATGGAAAAGTTGAAAATTGAATACGCCAGATTTAATGTTGGAAAGAATCTAAAGCCATTAGATCGGACAATAAAAGAAGAATTTGAAAGAGAGACAAACGAAAGGTACAAAAGCATTATCCCTAAAATGAATCAACAAGGCGCTTATATAATGGCTTGGTATAGTCAAGACGGAAAAAGCATAACTGAATCTAAACTTACAAATTTCACCCAAGAAACACTTGATTTGGTTGAGGAAATAAACAATAAAATTCGTAGTAAAAATTAAAGTAAGTATTTAAGGAGTGGGGATTATTTCCCCTTTTTCTTTTCTTGCAGTTTTCTATCGGCATCCTTGAAAACGACTTTAATGGCATCTTCAAAAGTGCCGTAGATCTTTAACCGTTCCTCGTACTTATCAGCTCGTGGTTTGGGTTCTTTTTTTGCTTTTGCCATACCTAAATTTAAGAAATTAGTTTGGCATAAGTCAATCGTTTGCCGTTAACTCTTTTCATTGCATCCTCAAAACATAAACCGTCCGTAATTGTGCCCTTGTTATATCTATAGCTAAATTCATTACAGTATCTATAAAGTATTTGGGGCTAACTTGTTGGTAAATAAATACAATACCAAGTTTTAAAAGTGACCAATAGCCGTCAATAGTCTGGGTGTGGCAATTCTCCTTTTTAATAATTCCCTTTTAGTATGTAGTAACCCTGTAAACATTGTTATGTGCATATGTAAACTACCGTTTACAAAGTACACTTTCCGAGCCTTCATTCAGATGTTTAACTAACCCTATTCAGCATTATATTGATCAAGTAATTACATCAGGTATTTATTCGATTATGATCCGTTTATTTACATTAGCTTTTCATGACGTATACAGCCAATTTATTTAAAAAAATTTCTGTACAGAGGCGTAGATAATATACATGTTGAAAGGGAGATTATCAGAACATTTCCCAGAACGACTTTTGATAAGCTATTTTATATTTACATTTGTAATTTACATAAGTAACTTTACATAAGTGAATATAATATATTGATTATTATGTGTTTATATTAATTATTTACAATTGTAATATTGTATAATAAGGCAATGATATATAATTGTATACTCATGAATAATTACAACTGTAAACTAGTGAAAGCAAAAACCACCCTTGTGAGGTGGCTAAGTAGTTTGTTATGTAAAAATAATATTAAGGATGAATCGGAGGCCAAACTGGAAAATGTTGCGGGTAAAAAATCCGAATTGTTTCTATTATATAATAAACCGAAGCAAAAAACGCCCCAATTGCGATTGTCCAGTTCAGGCGTACCAACACTATTCCTTGTTTCCTTTGACGTTCATTTAGCTGTTTCAAATTCTCTTCATCGGCATTCTGACGAACCAAAGCACCAGAATATCCTCCGCAATCATAATGAAATTTTCCGTCCCAAGAAATTGAATAGAAGCTTTCATAAATAGTTTGTGAATCTGATTTATATAATATTTCAAACGGGGTAATACGTACAAATTCGTCCTTGACTAATTTTGACATTACATTGGTAAAATCAGCAAAGGAAAGGTTTTCTATGTTTTCATTATACAGCTTATAGCATAAATCTTGTTCAGAAATTGTACCATCAATACTATATAGTACCCCTAAAATCTCATCAAGAATATCATGAGGTGGGTCTTTTTTATAATCTTTCATAAAAATAATCCAGCAAAAGTTAATAATTCCGTCAATGTACTGAAAAATATTAATGAGATAGTAAAAATATTCGACGAATCAGCATTTAAAGCGTATGTTTATTACTTTATTGTAATCTGTTGATAATTAGATTGTTGATAACTTGTGTAAATCATTGAGTATTATTTTAATTAAAATTCACTAAAGAAATCTAATAAAGGTGTATTATTTATTTCGTTTGTTATCGTATAATTGTGTAGTATTTGTGTTTTTGGCTTGATTATTATAATACTATCTATATAGTAAAAGGCCGCAAATATTATAATTTTATATTGAACTGACCAATTGAAATGAGTCCAGAACTAGAAAAATATAGAGCATCAGTTAGAATGATGGCTGAAAGCAAAAGCACTCTAGTCTTCCCTAATGATGGGCCAGAACACGCATGTATTGTTTCTTGTGAATTATTTAATACCTCTTCAAAAGAAGTAAATATATTCACTCGTAGTATGAGTGGAGTTTTTGCATCAAAAGAAGGGTATTTGGAGGCAATGACCTCTTTTATTGATCGTGGTGGAAAAGTTAATATTATGGTTTCTGATTCGAGTATATTAGAAAGCGGCAATTCTGCATTTTTTAATATTCTTCAAAACAAATACCCTAATTATGTGGATCTTATTGAAATAAAAAAATGTACTCTGGATAAGCCCCTTTATTTTATGATAGGGGATGATGACAAATATAGGATTCAGCTTGATGAAAAATATAAAGCTTTAGTTTGTTTTAATGATTCTGAAAGAACTAAAAAATTATTAGGTTTTTATAAAGGGTGGTATAGTGAAAGTGTGTCTTTAAAAGGTAAAATACCCCATTCAAAAGGCAATTAATTTTTGGTAATGGAAATAAAGCTTAGTGGTTTTTGCTCAATTTATGAGATCATAGTAGCATTTACTTTTGCCTATAATGGAATAAAAAGCTTTAAAGAATGGGTGGATTCTTTAGTTTCAAAGGATATTGACGAAGACCTTAAAGCATTAAAAATAAAGATTTTAGTTTTTGCTGAAAATAAAAAATTTTTCCATTCAAACGTTAAAAAATCTGAAGAGTCCTTAGCTGAAGAATTAGGAAAGCGCCAATTAGAAGAAAACAGGAAAAAGATAACCGATCAAACTACAAACTTGTCGGCCAACTGTGAAAATACCAGTAATGGGAAGATTTTTTATTCCCAATTTATTTTAACTGGATTTTATTATATCAGCGTTTTAATGATTGCAGGATTTCAGGATATATTGAAAGATTTAACTTCCTTCATTTTATTATTCTTAAACACATCTATTTGCATTGGTATATTGCTGTATAATATTTGTCATATTAGAAAAGCCTGTAAAAATCCAGATTTTGGAGTACTTAAATTTAATCCATTGCTCTATATATTACTATATTCAGTGTTAATATTAATTATAGTTATATCTGTAAAATTAGGCGAAAATAAATTAACGGTTTTTATAAATGAATATATGCCCACAAACTTTATTGATTGGGCAAAACTTTTCATATTATTATTTTCTTTTATTCCTGTATTTATTCCATTTTTAAACTTCTTTTTATATCATAATCTATATGGGAAAAATATAAAAAATAGCCTTAAATCAATATTAGATGGAGAAAATATGAAACTTGCGGATAAGGATTATAAATCGGATATCGATAAAATGATAAGTAATATAATTAACTAATCATTTTCCTTTCTTCGGATTCGGAACACCCAAAACTCCCTTTAAAAGCAAATTAAAATCAGCTTTATCGAATCCTGGACTTTTTCTTCGCCAACCTGTTCATTTAGTCCATTTACAGCTTCCAGTAAATACTTTTTGATAATTTCCATAGCCCAAACACGTATTATTTATATCAGCAGGGGACTGGAGCATGGTTCTTACAACCATTATAAGTTGAATAGTTTTCCTTCACTACTTACCTAGATCCTGTATTATAAGCCTTACAATTCATATTAGCGTATTTTTAATGTTCACGTTTAATATACCGCATCTCAATTTTTGGTAGATTTATCTCAATCAATAAATATTTCATTGTAAAAAATGGAATTTATTAACCTATAAGTTAACTTTGTGGTAAGAAAATGCGTTAAGTATGAATTAGAGGAATTAATTGAAGATTTTAACATAGAAGTTAAATACGATAATATATTCTTATATGTTGATTCTGAGGTTGAACAGGAAATAGATGAATTCCTTAAAGATAACAGTAAGCATTTCTTAAGGATACTATATTATATATTTAGGGGGCAATGGAGTGAACATCATTATGGACAAGAACCATATGAAACGACTGCAATGAAATTCAAAGGAGATAAAAATCTACTATCATCCGACTAAATTATAAAACGATTGAAAATCTTCGTACATAGAGCTATTACGGTGACTTTTTCATTTTCTGAAAAACACCCCCTCTCATGATTTCGAATATATCAAGTTGTATTTTTTG
>Ga0302200_10000771_pt1 | contig 31492 bp, 21 predicted proteins | sample II_Bog_N3_1_FD_194585 | JGI IMG/M metagenome (GOLD analysis project Ga0302200, IMG submission 194585) | Peat permafrost microbial communities from Stordalen Mire near Abisko, Sweden - II_Bog_N3_1 | ecosystem: Environmental > Terrestrial > Soil > Wetlands > Peat | place: Sweden: Abisko... | reverse complement strand
CTTTCGCCAAAGCTTTTCGTTTGGCTTCCAGGTCGATGGCGACGTATTTGTGGGTTGTCGTCACACTGGAATGCCCCAACCAGTGGGCAATGGTGCTCAAATCAACGCCGGACTTGAGCAGATGGACTGCCGTGCTGTGACGGAGACTGTGTGGATGAATGCGCTTGGTTTTAAGGGAGGACATCTTTTTTGCGGCGCTGGTGACGTGCCGGGTCAAAATCAGCCGCACGCCAAATCGCGTCAGGCAATTGCCCCGATGATTGCGAAAAAGCGGGCTGTCATCGTTGGCATCTCTGCCAGAATCGCGGAGGTATTGTTTCAACAGTTGGACGGTCTCCGGCCAGAGCGGGCAGATGCGCTCTTTACGCCCCTTGCCGAACAGCCGCACGCTGGGAGGCGTTACCAGCCGAAAATCGGCAGCGCGCAGCGCGACGACCTCCTGCACCCGCGCCCCCGTGTTGAACATGAACGTCAACAGAACCCCATCTCTTCGGCCAATGATGGTGGACCGATCAATGCCATCCAGAATTACGCGTAACTCGTCTGCCTGAAGATAATCAATGGCACGATGGTCAACCCGCTTGAATCTCACATTCAGAACCCGGTCAGCCTGGTCAAGGTGTTCGGGGTTTTCCATGCCCACATAATCAAAAAAACTGTGGATGGCGCTGAGGCGCACATTGCGTGTGGCGGCACCATTGCCCCGCTTGGCTTCAAGATGATCGAGGAACGCCGTAATCTTTGCTGGGGAGAGATCGGCGACCGACAGACCTGAAACGTGGCCGTGGTTGCCGGCGATGAACAGGAGCAGCAACTTCAGGCTGTCCCGGTAACTCTGAATGGTGTTTGGGCTATAAGCGCGCTGGTGCGGGAGGTATTCGCCCAGAAACTTTTTCAGAGCCCGGCCGAGCGTTGTGGCAGTTTGATTTTTCACGCGACACCTCCTGTCTGATGACGCCGGTGCGCGGGTTGAAACAGCGAGGCAATCGCAACGCGATGGAATCGTTTGCTGGCGGCGGTGCGCAGCGGTTCAGTGAACTTCAAATAGTGATGGGTAAAGTCTGGAGAGACATGCCCCAGATAGCGTGCGAGCCGCGGCAGTGTGGCCTGCGGCTCGGAACCCCTGCGGTAGCCTTGGCGCAATGCTTCCACGGCAAAGCTATGGCGGAGATCGTGAATCCGGGGAGTTCGGCCATGATGGCTGAAGACGCCGGCGCTCTGACAAGCGCCAACCCAATTGGAAGTCAGTGTGGCGGGGCTGATCGATCCACCCTCGTCACCCTGGCGGCCATTCCACAGCAATGGCGTGGAATCATCCATCGGGAAACCTTGGCGGCGGCGTTGCCTGAGATACCGGCGAAGTTCTTCGCGCACGGATGGCGAAAAAGGCACCAGCCTGGTTTTGTGAAATTTTGTTTCATTGATCCGCAGGACGCCTTGGTCCATATCTGCATCCGCCAATCGGAGATGGAGCAACTCTCCGCGTCGCAGCCCGCAACAATACAACAGTATCCACGCGAGCCGCATGGTTGGCCGCCGAAAGGAGTTCTGCCAGCCGACTTTTAACGTCGCAGTTTTGAATAATATCCGGGCGACTTCGGCTTTCGTCAGCAGGAAGGGCGCTTGATGATCGAGTTTGCGGGGGAATGTCCTGACGTCCGGGACAAAGGTTGCGGGACGAAATCGAGCCAAATACCGGCAGAACTTCTGCACGCAAAGCATACGATGCCGGCGGGTGGTTGGCGAAACGATGGCGTGAACCTCCGCCCACTTCGCAAACATATTCGCTGTGAGGGTGCGTCCTTTTGGAAAATCACCAGCCAACACCTGATCAAGTGTGAGCAAAATCCATTCTTCAGAACGGAAGGCCCGGCCCAAGGCACGCTGCGTGGCCAAATAGTCGCTGATCGGTTTGGCGAGAAAACTACGTCTTCCAAAAGAATCGGTTAATGTCCCCTTCGGCCGACGGGCAGCTTTTGCAACTGACTTTGGGATCGAAGGCTGATTGAGATTGGCGGCTGTGATGATGACATTCGGGACTGGTAATGCCACGCGGCGGAGATCCTCGACGTTGAGCCGAAAATAGGTGGCGGTTGAATTTGGGTCCCGATGACCAAGGAGGTCGCTGATGCTTTTGAGCGCGGTGTCCTGACGAAGCAGTCGCAACGCGAAGGCGTGCCGCAAACCGTGAAAACTCGTGGTTGCAATCTTCACTCCGGTGGAACGGACGGCACGCGCCAACGCACAAGCTACACCCGGAGCCGCAAGGGGGCCGGCGGGAGCGCGCTGACGTAGAAACAACTGACGCGCTTCCGAGGCTGGTCGCCCCTTGCGCAAGTAGTCCACCAAGGCCCTGCCAATCGGAGCAGTGATTGGCAGGGCCAATGTCTGCCGGGTCTTGGGCTGGAAAATATGCAGGGTGCGTTTTCGCCAGTCGATGCTATCAAGCGTCAACGCCGCGACCTCCGACCGCCGAAGGCCGTATGAAGCCGCGAGCAGTAAAATCGTAAAATCGCGCGAACCCAGATGAGTGGAACGATCCATGCGTTTTAGCAACTTTTGAAGCTCCAACCAAGGCAAGGGATGGGGCAACAGTTCTTCCCGATAAACCCGAACGGAATCGATCTGGGTGTGCAAAGGTTGCCGCAGGACACCCTTCATGTATTGGAAACGTAGAAACCCCCGGACCATGCCCACCACGCCTTTCATGGTCCGGCGCGAGCAACGCTGCGAAGCTTGCCGCAGAAAACGCTGCACTTTCGCCAGCTTCAGTTTACGCAATCTTGCCATGCCTCGATCAACCCCAGTGAACGTGAGAAAGCGGCGCAAATACTTGTCATGGCCCTGAATCGTGCTCTCCGCCAAACCACGATCCCTTTTCAAATGCTCGCTGAATCTCTTGAGGGTGTTTTCGGAAAGCGTTTGACGTTGGTTGCAATGCCCGTGCTTCAGCCAGCCACGCGCTTCCAAATAGTCCTCCAAACGCACGATGCCGGGCATCCAACGTGGCTTGCGTGCATGGAAGACCTGCCGTGCCCGCCTAAAATCATCGCGATCAAAATCACGACAGGTTCGCTTGCCCAGCAGGATAAATCGGGGTGCGAGACAGCATAAAACCTGCAAGTGCATTCGGATCGTGCAGGGCGACGACCTGCGGCCCATAGACCATTTAACGAAGTCATCAACGATAGGGCCGAAAATCGGCACTCGCCGATACCTTCGATAACTGCGGGGCTTGACCACGCGAACGGGTTCGCTCGGAGCCAAGCGATCCGTGCTTTGCAAAAACGATCTAAACACAGCAATCCCGCGTGAAAGCGATGGAGACCGAAGACGACAGAAGCGCTGGATGTCATCCAAGTCGTCCACGGTGAGGTCGAGCAGGTTTGCTTTCTGCCGCCATCGAAATCGCGGACGCAGTCGCCGCAGATGGTCACAATATCTGTGAACTTTAATGGCCGAGATCCCGCGCTGACGACACCAGACCGCAAAGTCATTGATGACGGCATTGGGGACTGCGATGAAACGCCCCGATTGTTTGCAATGGAGCCGATTGAGGTAGGATTTATTTTTCATAACCGGGGTATTTTATCCCCGGCTGTCACTCCCATAAATGTGAAGTTCCCCAGCGCCGAAACGCTGGGGAACTGGGAGAATCTGCCTCAACTCAACATTACTGCGAACTCAACATAATCCGATGATGACATGATCGAGCAATTCCATTTTCAAAAGCTGCCCGGCTCGGATTAAATCTCGCGTGACTTTAATGTCTGCATCGGATGGGTTGCTTTCGCCCGACGGGTGATTGTGCATGACAATCAAGGCACTGGCGGCGGTGACGATGGCGAGCCGGAACACTTCGCGCGGATGCACTAAAATTGTGTCCATCGTGCCGATGGAAACAATTTGATGGCCTTTGACTTTGCGGCGCGTGTTCAAAAGCAGCACGGCCAAACATTCACAATCGGGGTTAAAATGCGGGTGGGTGGCAATGTGCAAACGCCAATAATCAGCGGCTTTATCGGGCGTCTCGCACTGCTGCAAAGTTTCCGGTGTCGGACATTCGCGCAACGCGGTCACTTTGTATTCATACGGGCTGGCGGCAAACTTGAACGGCTTCACCAGCGTTTCAAAGGCGGGAAAAATGGCGGTGGTATTCATGGCAGTTTTCAAGCGGATTTGAGGTCAGTGGCAAAGCTGCTGCCATACTTTGTGCGCGGATCGGCAAGGCGTGGGGAGTAAGGCGCAAACGCGCCGCATGGACGCTGCCAGACGCAACGGCGTTGATTCCAATGGAAGCCCAAACGCCAAAGAGTTTTTGCGGCGGCGCGATGGCTGGCGGCGGGAAATTCCAGCCAAATCCATTTGCCCACAACCTCGGCAAGTTCGTATTGGCGGGGAAGCTGTGCCTTCAACAAGTCCAAAACTTTTTCCGCAGGCAATTCACGGTTGGCGGTGTGCTGAAAAGAAACTCGTTCCGTTCTTGATGATAGCTGATCGGCGTTTGCTGGCGCTGCTGCTTCACCTGATAATTTGTTTTGCATAAGCTTTTTTTTGATGGATCGCCGCTCGTGTCTCGCCGTATGCCGCTTGCTTCACCACCGGCGGAGACATTTTTTGAACTGACTCAGTTTTCTTTTCCGGCGTGCATGGGGCATGACAGCGAAAGTTGCGGCGTTACCAGATAGCCGGGTCGCTGGCGTGGCTCATGCCCTTCTTCGCCGGAAAAAAAACGCCCCGTGACAGCGGGATCAAAAGCTTGAAAAAGATGACGGAGCAGCAAGCGGACTACGGTGAGATATGAACGGCGTTGGTGTTAAAACAAAAACGCGACGTGTCAAAAACACTAAACAAAAAAACTCTAGCCTCGCAGAGTTGCCAAAGGCTCTAAATCCGGTCTGCTCTGACTTTTGGCTGGCGGTGAGTAGCCGGGAACCATGGCTTGGCGGGAATGGGGCAAGCCTAAAGGCGCACGGCGGAACACGGACGGCCAAAGGTCAGACTAACATGGGAAAGGACAAGTGGCACAAGTTGCGCGGTGGCTTGCCAGGCTGAAAGCGAGCGGCTGCTTGTGCCTCTTGGCACGGCAGGGGAATAGCGGAAAAGCGGCTGAGTCAATGCGATTCAACCGCCAGATTATAGATGCCGGTCAATCCTCGTTCGCATCATCACAGTGATGGCTGGTTGACAAAGATGCAGCAACAATCAAAATTTTGACAAAGCAAACAAAATGAAAAGCTGGACAAAATATACAAGCACAACTCAAAAGGCAAAACCCAACGACTCAATACCAAAGAAAATCGTCAAGAAACTTGGCAAGTGCTTGCGTAAATTTTTTAAGGTCAATATCACAGTTGGAAAAAGGACAAAAATTATTAAGTGCGCGTTGGCTCGCATTGGTGATAAACTGGATTACAAAGTATATGCAAACAAACTTTCGGACTGCCCGCGACCGAGCGATGGGGGGGAATGGAAATCCAGAGAATGGCTTTATGACCTTCATTGGTATACTGAAGTGGATGAAATCAAGGTCAAGGATTTGCGCGGGTTCATAAAGATGCTGAGGGCATCCAACAATTCCGATAAATTATCCCCCTATTTGTGGAAAAAGAGGTTGAACGCAGCACAGCAGAAAACGCTGGAGCGTTACCAATCGTCGGGGTCAAGTGCAAGGAATGCTCAAAAAATTGTGGACGAACTTCTCAAACGCATAATTAGAGGAAGATCAATTTACGAACAGACCCGGTTCAATGGCAAATCGCGTAAAGGTAAAACGCCTGAAGCGATCAAACTTTCTGAAGCGATCAAACTTTTAAAAAACTCGAAAAAGAAACTCAAGAGGGAAAGTCGGGCAGTCTCCCGTAAAAAACTCCTTGAACGCCACAATCGTTTGCTTCTGCAAATTACATATCCAGAAAAAATATTGTCGAGGGACCACGAATATCTACCGACACGTTTGCCTTTAGTCGCTGAAATCGAGTGGCGCCCCAAAAGAGATGAGGACAGCATTGTGCCTAACAGCGGTTACAAATTTGACTTTCAAAAGCTTTTAGTTGCCAACGCCGATTTGAGAGTAATGGTTTTTATAATTAAAAACGAAGGCGAGATTAAGGGGTTGGATGATTATTTTCACAAAGCAATTAAAAGCTACACAAACTTAGCGGACAATTCCCAATTCCTTTTTATCGCATTTGACGAAGAAACAGAGGGGTTTTACTATGCTCAAAAACATGCTCCAAAACTCAAAAAACGGAAAATGGCGAAACGCTAACATTGTGATTTTAATCTTTAGATATGAGACACGAGCCTCCTAATGACGGAGCCAAAGTTTGAAAATGCCGCTGCAACCCTGCCCTTGACTCGTAAAGAGCGACGATTTTTCATCCCATTCATGAAACAAGAAAATGCGATTACTCCGATGGGAATGGCTGGCGGGATTGCACTCGTTGGTTTCTACTTCATTCGTGGAAAACCGAGTTCTTTAAGACTTTGAATTTCAAGCTTTAGGTCGTGTTCTCTGGCCTCGATTTCCCCTCCAACATTGGCGAGTTGACGGCTATTTTCACTGATGCGGTTAGTCATTTTGGCTGGTGGCTGAAAGACGATGACGCGCGCAGCGAGTCGCACAAAATGGCACTAGAACGAGCGCCGGATGATGCGTTGAAAATTTACCCCGTCAGCGATTTGGTGAATAGTCCGAAAACAGATGATCCTCGGTGCATCGAGCCGGTGCGGATCGAGCGGGAATTTTTTGAACGGCAATGGTGGGGCGATGGCTGAATTGACATAATCAAGAACCGACCTCTTTCCGTTTGCGGAATAGCTGCGGGGTTACTCCAACCCACCGGCATAGTTCGGCGTGCGTCATCTTGCCATAGCCGATGGGGCGTGTGGTCGGTGTCAGGTTGCCATTTTTGAGGGATTCGAGGACGGCCGTTTTCGTTGCTGGGATGCCGGCGTATTTCAAGATGTGGTTCGCCCGGTAGGAAATGCCATTTGCGCGGTAGGTTTCAGAATAGGAGCATTTCTTCAGAACGGTCGCGGGATCAACGCCAGCCCACTCGCACAGATCCCGGTGCGCAAAGATGCCGTAGGTGGGCGGATAACAATGGGGGTAAAGTTTGCCGGCGCGCAGGGCGATGGTTATGGCTTGCTTCTCGACGGTAAATCCGGCTTTGGCTAGGAGGTGATTGAGCCGGTTTGACAGGCCGTTGGGGGGAAATTGGATTTTACGGCGGGCGGCCTGATAAATCTGCGCGGCCCGACAAGCGGAGCGGTCGAACCGGTCGCCGATTTGCCGAAAGGTCAGTTTTTCCTGGTCCCGCAAGCGGAGCACCAGCGCCTCGCGTCTGGTTTGGAATGATTCGGATTGGCTCATGGCAGCGGGGGCTGGCCAGTCGGCACTTCGCCGGGACAGCCCGCCCACGTATTCAGAACAACCGAATGAAGAAAGTCATTAACATGTTCGTATTCAAAATTGACTGGCAGTTGTTTGGTAGTCGCTGGGAATAGCCGGAATGGAATCAACCCGCCTGGGCTGCGATAGCCAACTTGGGCTGCTGGTGTCATTGCAATCCGTAAGAGCAGGTGGTTGACTTGTAGGCAAAATTGAAAGCAAGCTTGGGTGTTGTGGGTTTGGACACCGACATATTTTTTGCCGTTGTAAGTGGGAAACTTGTTTGTAAGCGCAACCGCTATTCCAGAAACGCGAGCCTGAGCAACATCCGCCCAAGTTCCCTGCGGTGCGCGCCCTTGTTTGGTTTCTTCCGCTAACATGTTTGACAGGTGCATTTTGCCAGGCAGAGCATAAGAAGTTGTAAGCGCCGTCTTGGCCATCCATCGCGCAAGGATGACAGCATAAGGGCGGAGTAGGCTTACTTGTATTGCAAAATCGCCAGCCAGTTCTTTGCCGGTTAATGGTCGCAAAATGCGATCAACTTCGGCTTCCATCGCGGCCATCCACCCATTGTTACAAGTCTCACAAACAATCTTTGCTTGAAAATTCAACGACACAAATCTTTTCTCGTCGAGATTGCCCTGACCTTCAACGAAGCGGCCAACTTGAACAGGGAATTTACCTCCCGTTTCTGATGAGATACAACGATGCAACCATTTAGGCAAGACGTGCTCGCGACTGTCGGCTGGGTTTTGGCAAAATAAACATTTTCGCATTTTCACCCTTTCAATGGGTTAAAGCGATCCATTTACACGGTGTTCCAATCGTTAAAAGAACGCCGGACCTCCGGTAACGAATCGTTTGCACAGACAGATTCCCAGGCTGTGACTTGCTCAGGAATACTGGTGGTTGAAGCCATTTTGAGATGCCAACGCTTAATTGCACCAGCTAGACCACCGATGCGGCTCCGTAAAGTTGGACGCTTGGCCGGGGGAAAACCGTCTTGCGCGATTGGTGTGGTTGTAAGTAATGTCGATTGGTTCCACGGTTCAAGTGAAGCAACCAAAAGTGAAATATGTTCCAAAGTAAACAACTGAGGTAGCTCGTCAAGTAAATGCACAAATATACTCAAACAATACTCAATGCGTTCCTCTCTGCGCAGTGCAATCCGTTGGACATAATTATCAATTAGTCTTGGATCAATAGCGGGAATTCGCCCGTTTGCAGCCAAGTGAGACCAGTATCGAACACCTTCTGCCGCCGCCGCAACTGCACATTCGATATTGGAATTTAAATCATGTAACATCTCCGTGGCCAATCTATTCGCATCACCGGGCCGTTGCAATAAGATGTGCGGATAGCAGGAATCCATATAAAGCCCAAGAGAACGCAATTCACTGAGCCATTCAAAGAACCGATTCCAACTGGGCGCCTCAGGCCACTGGACATAAGGCAATACGACTAGACTAAAGAAATCATCAAGATGCCCTGCCTCCGTAAGCACGGGATTTCCACCAAAAGGTAGAGTTACTTTGCGTTGTTCTTCGGTTTGAATGACACTTTTATCTAATTCCCACCAAGCGAGCGCCTTTTCATAAAACTGATTCGCTTCCCCTGTCGTCCACTCAATACCTGTCAATGCTTCGCCATGAAAACTGATCAATTGCTTAGAGACAATAATACTCTCGCGGATAAATTGTTGCTGCCACATGTCCATTGGAGCCAAAACCCTCTTTCCATCTGATTCCTTGGTTACCGTCGTAGCTTTGAGTGACAAAATATAGTTCTTAATTATTAACGTAGCGTCAATGCCTGGGGCGGGGGCAAATTTTAGAACATAGCCGAATGCGTTTAGATTTATTAGGTCAGGCAAACCGTTTGCTCCTCTTTTACTCCATACTTGTTGAGTCGCCTTGACGGCCTGCTCATTAGTTAGCAAATCCCAACTGGATAATGTAAGCAACCGCACCATTGCTCGCCGCCACGGAACTCCGCTCTCACTAACGGCACGCGCAAGAAGCCATTCTACGGGCTCACGAATCGCCGCTGCGCAGACTGAATTAGACGTATTTCTCTTTGCAATGCGCCTCCATGGGAAATTATCTATTGGGTCTGGCCAATTTGAGTCCGGGCGACGCCAATGAGGTTGTATGACATTTTCAAAAAGCGTTGCCTTTAACAAGATCGGAAGCCACTCGATGAGAAGTTTAGGTTCCGCTGCATCAAAGAGGCGCTTAAACCACGGCACACAAATGTCATTCAATGATAAATGGGCGCGAACTGCTGGCAAATTGTGAAACTTAAATGCAACTTCAAAGCTCTTCCGCAAATCTGCTTCTGGGATTTTAAAGGCAAGCCGCGACATTATTTCTGGAAGACAACTGAAAATTGACTCTTGCGCAGATTCTGATGTGACTGCCGAACCAATTGAGGCCAATTCCTTCACAAAAATATTTAAACACCAATTGTGGAGTCGTATTGCAACTTCAGGTTGCATCAATGCGACCCCGGTTCTCGTCAAATAAGATGAGTTCTTTGCGAGTGCCGTGGCATTACCGGCCCGAACTAAGATTGCCGGGCTCCACCAGCCGATGAATGGTGCTATCCAGTTACAAGCGTTCATTAAAGTATTTCCAAGCAATGCAACTCGCTGCATTCGGAATGGGATACCTGCCTGTTCGTAGAGCCGTAAACACGCGAATGCAGGAAAAAATGAAGAAAAGTATCCGGTATATGTCGTTGTGATGGATATGTGGCCTGGGTCGAATCCAATGGTTTCCCGTGTCATCGGTTCAATGGCTGGAGGATTAGGACCCAATTCCTGCTCAAAATACTCCGTTTGAACCCACGGACTGCAATCCCAGGCTTTAAGTTCTTGCCATCGTTCCCAAAACATTTCGCGTGTCGAGGTCCGGTTCGCCCAGCTTAACGCTTGTTCGACCCCAAAAATAAGGTATGTAACCCAGCCTTCAATCGAAAGCAATAGGATGTTTTGGCCGTGCGCTCGCAATGCCTTTCTAGCGTCAGTAAGAGCTTTTTGTAGAATCGTGCGCGACTCTCCTAGCTCGTCAAGCTCTGCAAGCAATCCAGCTTTTCGCAAACATGCGAGAAGCGAACCTGCGGATGGTTGCCAATTGACAACAATCGCCTTTGCCTCATTACGTCTGACATTCCACATTGCCCACAGAGCATCCTCATAAAGCAATTGATCGTTGAACTCCGGTCTTTTAGAAACCATCTTAGCAACCTCTGACTTTAGAGAATTCCATCTGTCCTCCTTATATGTTTCGCGGGCCTCGCGCAAAAGTCCGAACATTAGTTCAAGCCAAGCGACCATCACGTCTGCAACCTGGGCATCTGGAATCAATTCTGTTATCTGTATGCTTTGTCCGCCCAAGAAAATTGCTGCGGCTTCGGCAGCAGTCTTCTCGATTGGCCCCATTATGTCAGTGAAGAGGGGCACCATCGCGGTTTCCAAACGCCAATTAATTTCACGATATACCAAAATCCTTTCAGCAACAGGCCAATTTTGCGTGAAGTGGAATAATGCACCAATCCAGTAATTTGTATCATTCCAAAGCGGCGTTCTCTTTTGGTGCGGTAGAATTACCCAACCAGGATAGTTCAATCGTTCAAATCGCCATCTATTCACAACTTTCAATATCAAATCATTCGTTATCGGCTCTTGCGGGTTCGGGGCCATCGGAATTTCATCGGGGGCTTTTTCGATAGCTCCTATGATAGCCGGAAAGCCTGGGCGGTGTAATATAATGGGCTCTTGGAATTCAGGCCAGCGATCAGGTCGCGCTGGTTTCGCACCAGCAAGGCATTCTAAAAACCATTCTATTGATTTCTGGTGAATTTCGTCCGGCCGCATTTCTTGGAATAGCGGAGCCAAATCAATAGGCGTAACGCCACGATTATTTAATAATTGGCGTTCTGCGTTGCCAAGACTTAGTGGCCCCACTAAATAAATTGGCGCGTGATTCCGATTGAGTTCATCACGAATCCATCCGGTCCACGCTAAAAAATTAGGGTCATCTCCAGAAAAGCCGACAAGAATAAATGAGTTTTCCAGTAGAGCCTGTTGCACGGTATTAACAAATGGAGCGAAGTGTCGCGGGTAGGTCCGATAATCTTCCTCTGAAACTATAAATGGTGTTTGGGACGGAAACGAACCGTGCAGCTTGACGATTCGAGGTGAGAATGTAAATGGTAGTTCTTCCCCTTTTGTGACGACTTGATAATTGCGTCCAGCAACATCTGTCCGTTCGAGTAATGTATCGTAATTTGTCGTAAAGACATCCGCCCATGGCAGTCCCATCAATAAGCGATGTAAAGAACCAGGCTGAAAATCCGAATCGGGATTTCTTTCCCGTATGATTTTATCTAACTTGTCTCTCCCAAGTGCTGCTTCGTATTCGCTTGCTATCCGAAGTGGACTCGATCCGTTAAATTTGTTTTCGCGAGTTACTTTGTCTATTTCCTTCTCGTCAGGCGTCGCCGGATGAAGTTGTTCAAACATTGCGCGAACCAGTTCCCTCCATGTGGGAAACTGTGAACTCACTCCCGCTAGTGGCTCGGCATTGCGACTAAATCCTGCCCCCACCATTAGCGCAGCCCTGCTTTTTGGCCACTGCCACAGGTCTTTCTGTATCTGTTTCAAGTGTGGTAGGTCTGGAAAGTTCATAATGGTTTGCTGGGTCACGGTTGCCAACGGCTTATGGATTTAGTAAAATCTGCCCGGTGCTGGGATTGTATGTGTAATTCACAATCTCGCCGGAAATCAGTAGGCGCACGGCTGTCTCAATGGTGGCGAGTGGAATGCTGAACCATTCTTTTGGTGTGTGGTAGTTGCCCTGCGCGTCTGTCACTTGGATTTTCGCCGCCGCTGGATCGAAAAAGCGGTGTAGCAGGTTTTCCAGTTTGGGCAGATTCACGTTGTAACATTGGAACGTGCTTACTAATGCCACCGCCGCCATGAGATACGTCGGCTCGTTCGCCGCATTTTGGATGCGGGTTTCAATGCTTTGGCGGGCGAGTCCGATTTTATACAGATTGGGGATCGCCTTGATGTCGGGGTGCTGGCTCAAGGAACGCAGCACATAAATATAGCCGGTGGCTTTGTCGTCGTCCGTCACTAGCATTTCATTCATCAGCTTATCGTCCAGCAGCGTCACCCGGCGTCCGTCTTTGTAGAGTTCGCTTGCCAGCGACCGGAGCAACATATCCGATTCCGTGCCGTTCTCGAAAATGCAGCGGAGACGTGCATTCCACTTACCGTTTTTTACCACCCGTTCGCCAACTTCCGTGACGAGAAGCAAAATGCCGCGCAAGACAAAAAACTTTCCAACCTCAATCTGCTGTTCGTTCGCAAAGGGCAGGAGTCGGCGCTTCTCGGCTTTGATTTCCTGCTGACAATTTTGAAACTGCTCCTCGAACACATGGAAATCTTTGCACGGTTTCCGCTGCGCCACATAATCGGGACTTTCAATGTCCTTCGTCAGCGGAATGTTTTTGATTTTGAAAATCTCGTTCGCCGCCGGATTCAAGTTGTCGAGAAAATCATCATTCAGAATTTCGTCAATCGTGGCGGGCGATGCCTCAACCTCTTTTAACAAACCATATTCGTCGAACGGCAAAAGTTTCTCGCATTGCTGCCGGTTGCTGCGAATGGCATTCAACTTTGCGAACAAAAGCCGTTCGCTCAATTCAGCGGCAAATTCTGCCGGGGCTGCGCCGGTCGTTTCCACGAAGCGCACAATTGTCTGAAATCCATCGAGCAACCGCTCTTCCTCGGTGGATTGCGGCGTGCGCTTGGGCTTGACCTTGAGCAAGTCCTGGTCGTCGTCCTTAATCAGTTTGGCAAGTTGCTCGTCGGTCATAGCCTATTTTCCGCGCTGCTGCCGTAGTTTTTTGATGTAGATGAGCGCCGATGCCATGCGCTGTTCCATCGGGTCAACCGCGTTTATCATCGGCTCTCGATTTTTCTCTTTGACGAACGCTTTCACTTTCGGAAAAAGTAAAATCGCTTCCTCGTCCGTCATCTGGATGCGCGTCGCCGCGATGCAATCTTGAATCGCCTTCAACGTCGGCGCATTGACATTCTTGGAAATTATTTCGTAGGCGCGCTGAAACGGATTGATGGAATCAATCAGGTCAATGCTCAACTCCTCGATGTTGACGAACCGCCCGGCCATGCGGATGAATTTCTTATCCCCTTGAACTTCGATTTCCGCGCCGCGCACAACTGAATCCACCACGACATGCTGACGGACTTGCTCCCGTTCGTCGTCCGTTAGCTGCGGGTATTTGGTTTCGATCACCTTCGGGATTAAAACCTTGTTCAACACCTCCGGGTCAACCGTCCCCGCGATGGCTTTCGTCACGGAATCATCCGCGAGGATGGCCGCTTTCAAATCATTGATGTCCTGCTCCAAGATTTTCTTCACGCGCTCGGTCGTCGCGCCTTTCAATCCCTTCACGCGCAGTTCGCCCGGCGGCGTTTCTTCGTCATCCTGCTTGGGCTTGAATTTTATCACCGGGGCTAAAACCTGCTCCATCAGCAAGGAACACGTTATCGCCTTCAACATATTGTTCACCGATTCGGCAACGTGCTCGTCCTTCGCGTCCGGCTGGGCGATGAGATTCGTGAACTGCGCGTGAACTTTGCCCGCGCTGTCGCGGGTGCAACGTCCGATGATTTGGATCACTTCCGTCAGCGAGCCGCGATAGCCCACGGTCAGCGCGTGTTCGCAGAATTTCCAATCAAAGCCTTCCTTCGCCATGCCGAGCGCGATGATTAAATCCAAATCTTCCGGCTTCTCAATTTTTCGCAGATAGCCAATCACCCGGTCGCGGCGCACGGGGTCGTCGTCCACAAGGTCGGCCACTTTGATGATTTTGCCGTCTGATTTTCGCTCCACGTTCAGCACGCCGGTTTCGGGATCGGTGGAAACCACCGAGCCGATGATGTCGTGAATCGCGTCCACCTCGCCATATTTGTCCTTGGTAGATTCACCTGCGCGGACATGCGGAATGTGCAGAATGGTTTTCTTGTCCGTGTCCAGCACGTCGGCAATCGCCGTCAGATACCGGCCTTGGTAAAAATGGTAGCCGATGCCCAAAGATTTCAGGTATTCGTAGCCGTTCAACTGCTCGTAGTAATTATAGGTGACGGCGTTGAACTTTTCTTCATCCTCCGGCAACAGCACCGGCTGGCAGTCGCCGCGAAAATAGCTGCCCGTCATCGCCACGATATGCGCGTTGCTGCCGGACATGATGCCGCGCACCAGTTCACCCAGGCGGCTGTCCTCGTTGCCGGAGGCATGGTGAAATTCATCCACCGCCAGCAGGCAATCATTGAAGGCCGCGCTGTCCAGTTGTTCAAACGCAAAGCGCAGCGTGGCGTGGGTGCAAATTAAAATGCGGCCGTCGCCCGCGAGAAATTTCTTGAACGCTCCCACTTTGCCCGCGTCGCCGCCCGGCGTGCAAAGATTATGCTCCGGCGGCACGAACCAATCCGCAAAGAAACCGTATTTGCTCAAGGGCGTGTTGCCGAACGAGCCGCCGATGCTGCGCTCCGGCACGGCGATGATGGCCTTGCGAAGCCCCTGATTTTTCAGCTTGTCCAGCGCGATGAACATGAGCGCCCGCGATTTGCCGGATGCGGGGGGTGCTTTGAGCAATAGGTATTGGCTGGCACGCGCGGCGTAGGCGCGGGCCTGCATTTCGCGCATTCCCAAACTGTCAATCGCCGTGCTTTTGCCGGTGGTCTCGTATTCGACGTGGATTAAATCAGGCATGGGATTTTTTGGGCTTGGATTTTTTTGTGGGCGCGGGCGTCAGTAGGTCGGCCTGTTCCGCTGCGGTCATCCGCTCATACTCGGCGAAGAGGTATTCCAGCCGTTCCTCGTCGCTGGCGAATGGCTTGGCGCGGTAACATTTTTCCACGGCGGCGTCCAATGCCCGGTGTGCGGCCAATAAATCGGCGGGCATCGTGTCGGGATCGTAGAGTTGCGCGATGGTTTTTTCCGGGAAATTTTCTCTTTGCGTGAGGACTGCCTCGGCGCGGTTGCCTAATTCCTGTTTCTGCGCCGCGCTGATTTCGGGAAACGGAAAATTGTTGTAGCAGATGGATGAGGAATAGCGGATTCGAGTCTCCAATCCACCGGCAACAGCCCGTGCCCAAACCAAGTGCATCTTGCTTGAAATTATTCCGAAGAGCCAAGATTTAGCCTGATAAACCGCAATCGCGGAATTGGTGATGATAGCCGATGAAGTAATATAACCAATTGGAATATAGTCACGATTTTCAGATGTATGAAGCGGAATAAGCAGCGCGTCACCTTCTTGGTGACGAACTTCTCCGAACTGGTGAGGTCTTTCCGCCAAGCGTATTGTGGCGTCGCGGTCGCTCGCTTCGCGATGTTTTCTCACCGACTCAATTCTGTTACTAATAAATTTTATGTTTGCCGATTCTTCCAATTCATTATCAGCAATCCACAAACACGAGCGGCGTTTGGCATCAATAAATTCTTCTGTTCCGAGAAGTGGCCGGATAAATTTTGCCGCTGCCGGATGATCTTTGCAAACCGCCTCTTTTTCTTCTGGCGTTAGCATAAGTCCCCCGCCGTCGTTCGGCATATTCCCAAAGTCACAAGGTGGCATACCTGAAATACTTTGCCGCCGCTTGTGAACGTAAATAGTTTTTCCCGCAACAAGGTATGGATTTATGTTCGGGACATTGCGAACAATGTCTGCGCCGAATAGCCGTTTGGGCAAACCTGTTTGATGCCTGATTCCAATAATCACACAAGTTACGCCCGCGTTGGCTTTTGCGCTGTTAGACCATTTGAAGGCTTGATGTGCAAAATAGAACTCCAAATCGTCATTCAAAACGGGCGGCCAAAGCAAGGCGACTTGCTCGCCCTGACACACAGAATTTGTGGCGACGAAAGCGACGGCGGCATTCGTCGCTCGGACGTATGCGGCAGCTTTAAGAAAAAATCCGCCGATGTAATCAAGGTTTTTGTGACCGTCTAAATTTCCTGCAACGCGAACAATATCCGCTTTTTGTTCTGCGGTCTGTTTACGCGCTCCGTAGTATGGGGGATTCCCCATGACGAAAATTTCATATCCTTCTTCTTTTGGGCAAACCGTATTCCAATCTTTTACCAGCGCGTTCGCACAAACAATTTTCGCCCCATCTGTGAGCGGCAATGACGCCGGGGCATTTCCAAATGCCGCCTTGAACTCAACATTCATCTGATGTTCCGCCAACCAGAGCGCCAGAATCGCAATCTCGTGCGCGAAATCGTCCAGTTCAATCCCGTAAAACTGGCTGACATGGATGCCGGGCAGCCGCATGGTCGCCTGGCTGATCGTGAGTGCCGGTTGCTCATTGGCGGCGCGGAAACCTTTGCCCTCAAACCCCGGCTGGGCTTCCGTCAGCAGCGGGCGGTTTTCAACTTTTTCCAGTTCCTTGAAGATGAGCATTTCCAGCCGCCGCAATTCCTTGTAGGCGATGATGAGAAAATTGCCCGACCCGCACGCCGGATCAAAAATCCGCAGCCGGTAAATACGGTTCAGCAATTTATTCAACTTGGCGGCGTTGCCTTTGGCTTTTTCAAACTCCTCATACAATTCATCCAAAAAAAGCGGGCGGATGACCTTCATGATGTTCGGCACGGAGGTATAGTGCATCCCCAACTCGGCGCGCTTCTCGTCGTCCACCACGCCTTGAAACATCGAGCCAAAAATGTCGGGATTGATCTCTTTCCAGCTTTTCGTGCCGAGGTCAATGAGCCGCGAGCGCGATTTGGTGGAAAAAACCGGCACGTCGGCGCAACGCGCGTGCGTGTCGGTGAACAAGCCGCCGTTCACATACGGGAAAATTTTGAAATGATGCTTGGTCTGGTGGCGAGCTTTCGCGTCGGTGTTCAACGTCACGAACAATTCGCGCAAAAATTCAGCGACATCGGAGCCGTCAACTTGCGTGTAGCCGTCAATGGCCTTCGTGAACGCCTGTTCCGGGAAAATGCCGGTGTCCTCGGCGAAATAGCAAAACAGCAGCCGCGTGAGAAAAACATTCAGCGAGTGGCGTTGCTCCCGCGACTTCGGCGGATTGTCCGCCCGGATGAGGTCGTAAAGTTTCGCCATGTGTTCGGCGGCTTTGACATCCGCCTCGGTCTCGGCCTGAAAAACTGTGCGCTCCATGCCGGCGAGCGGCAGGAAAAAATTGTAGTTGTCATGCAACTCGGCAATGGGAAACGTCGCTGTCTCGTTTTTCTTGGTGTCGAAGGCGACAAGGTTTTGAAAATCCGTGGCGATGAGGAAGCGCGGTTTGTTCCGCATGATGGCGCGGTCGCGCTTCGCCGTTTCGATGGCCTCGGCGGGCGAGTAGGATTTCAGCAGGTCGGGCAGGAGCGGTTCAAAATAGACTTTGGCCTTGAGCAACGTGCATCCATCTTTTTTCGCCAGATTCACGTCGCCGGATTTCAGCCGCGAAATCGTGGCCTTGGGCGTGCCAAAGGCGGCGAGGAAATCATAAATAAATTCATCGCGCCGGATCGCAGCCGTGAGCTTCGTGAGGCAGGCGATGATTTCGGAAAGGGTCATACTGGTATGACTACCCGCGTCTCGCGGATGAATTTTTTCAGCAGCGTGTTTTCGCCATCATTTGTGAAAAATCGTTTGGACATTGTTGGGCGGCAGTTTGCGCGGAAAGCGTGGCAGCGTCAATTCGACTTCAATTTTGTTCCGCAAAGATTTGGCGGTAAAAATCAACGGCGCAAGCGCGGAAGCCGGACAGTTCCCACTGGCTTTTGATTGCCAATGAAATGTTTGTCGAGACTTATGCCTTCGGTGCGTCAATTTGCCAATTCTTCTGATAGTCTGGGCCATCGGACTTCGGCTTTGCTTCAGGCGGAAAGATTTGAATTGTTAGAGGTATTGGGAAATCAGCACCGATAATCGCCGCCTCACCGGGCTTCAGATTTGGGAGAAAAGACGAAGCGGAACGGTCAATTTCTCCGCAAGCCCTTTCCACTACCTCTCGGTCACGGTCATTGGTAAGTCTGTGAACCACCAGAGTTCCAATTTGGCTCAACACTCCCTCCGTGATGTCGCGCGGGCGCTGTGTTGTGAGGCAAATGTTCAAGCCAAACTTTCGGCCCTCCTTGGCAATTAACTCGAACGCATCAAGCCTTGCAACGGCGTCTTCCCCTCCAATTTGTCTTCCAAGGAAATTGTGCGCCTCATCAACTACAACTACCACCGGCGCAGTCTGGAAGGAACCCTTCCGAGCTAGATTAAGTAGATGGCGTCCAATGACGTTGGCGAGAATCTCGCGTGCTTTGAATTCGTATGGAACACCGCTCAGGCAGATGCGAAGAAGTCTTTTATCGTTAGAGACGAAATCTTCAATAGCTTTGGTTAAGGCAGCATCATTTGACTGGAAGACACATGCAAACGACTGTGACGTAAGAATTGCGTTGATCCGTGACACAAGCGATAGGCAATAGGAAAAGTCACCTGACTCACCTCCCCATTTTGTTATGTCTGACTGCTTGGTTGACCAATTTTTACCGTCCGGCCATACGCATTCTTGTTCAAGTTGCGCAACAAGTTTTCTCACGTCAAATTCCTGCTTGGGATCATCAAGTTTTTCTGAAACCCCGGCTTTCTGTTCTTCCATATTTACAGCCGCCTTTAACTGATCAATTTTCTTAATGATGCCATTCGTTGTTATCCCAGGCGCCAGTTTCGCGAGTCGGAGGCTTCGCATAGCTGCCCGCATCTTAGGCCCCTGCACCTTTCCGGCTGGCTCAAAAAGAGCGATGAAATCCGATTCCAAGAAGCAAGTCGGCGGCAGGGCACACGGCGATGAGTCCGCCGCTTTGATGAAAGGGTTTCCCAGATGAAAGTGGGTGATATGTGCGCCGGAAAATCCGCGATACTCTCCGGTCGCATCCAAGAGAATAAGCTTTGATTTGTGCTTCAAGCACTCCTCGAGAATTCGCGCCGTCGTCCAACTTTTGCCGCCTCCAGTTGTGCCGAGAATCGCGCAGTGCCGCCCAAACAATTTTTCAGGTCGAATCGAGACGGCACTTTCGAGAGCAACGTCAATTGATCCCAATTTGAGCAAAACTTTGCTCGCTGGATTCCCTTCCGGCTCCATCAGGCTCGGAAGGTCTGCGACAAAGTTGTGCGGCGCGGCATATACCCGGTCACCGAGTCGAGGATACGATTCAACGCCAGCAGTGACTCGCAGCGTATCCATCGCGACCGAACCGAGAAGTTGAATCGTTCCGACCGCGTCGAGGTCAGCGACTTTCGAGTGCGACGCATCCACTGAACGCCGCTCTGATTCAGGAAGGTGGATTTCAACAACTCGTCCGAGCAGGAGATTGATCTGGCCTTCAATCAGAACGAACTCCCCGACTTCGCCTTTACCATAGCGACCTCCAAGAAAGTGCGCTCCACTAGGCGAACCCGCATCATTCAAATTGAAGCGAACAGCTTGAGCGGAAACAGACGACAATACCCCGATGAAAAGTTCGGGGCGTAGAAGCCCCCTTGGGAACACTTCCTCGATTTTGGACAACGCGCTCATTTAGTTCCCACAAGTTGTTTAATGTCTCGCGTGAGCCGTTGTGCCGGTGTCAAAGATTTCAGGTCTGGAATCATTTCAGCAAAATCGCCGAATGTGGCATTGATCAGCCAAACGTCCTCGCCCTGCTTGGTTAAACCAAACAAAGTTTCCCAATACTTGTTCTTTTCCTTCGGACGCGCCGTGAAGTCGTCAGCCGACGGATTGACGATGATTAAACGCAGATGTGGATTTGTTCGCACGGCGGCAAGAATCGGTTCAGACAAATGGTCGTCATTGAAACCAAAGCCGGTCACGATGAGGCAAGTATTTGGCTCTCGCAGAACGGAGAAATATTGCGACACCAATTCAAGATGAGGCTGAACGTAGGACTGTTGATATTTGCCTTTTGCCGGGTAAATCAGGCACGCGGATTCCGGGGTCGGTTTGGGGACGACTTCGATTTCTCCGTCACCGGATCGCGACCAGTTGACCGAGCCGTGAAGCTTGTAAAGGTGGAAGACTCCTTCCAACGGCGTGCCAACTTCATCGCCTGTGGTGGGCCGACGCACAATGTCATACAAGAAAAAGCGCGGGTCGAAGTGCCGTGGTTGAGTGAACGAGAAACCGTCCAGAACAACCAATCCTTGCCGTCCTGCCGCAGTTTCAAAGCAAAGGTCGTAGTTGGTTGTGAAAAGCTTCAGTCTGGAGTCGCGAACGCGACGACGTGAAAGGCGATGGAGAAACGTGCGATGGGCGGCCAATTGATTGGCGTCCGCAGGGTTGATGAATTCAGAACACTTTTCGAGAATCACCTTTTTTGACGCGGTGATGAATTTGATCACATCAGCATTATCCTTCACTTGGAGGAACGCCTCGCAACGTGAAAGCAATCCCTCGATATTCTCCTTCTCAACGGCGATGTCGTATCCAATGTCAGTAATCACCTTTGCGGCGGCGACTGCCATGTTACGTTTGGTGTTTCCAGTTCCAGGATTAGAATTCACACAATAGTCCCACAACGCCCACATTGAAGGGCCTTTGGTAACGTCACCGAGTGACGTTCCGCTTCCAGCGAGCACCACCACATGCTGCATCTGAAGGGACGAAAGGAGAAAAGCCTTGAGTTCCTCTTTGGCCGTTTTTGCCGCTGCGACGAGCTTTTGTTCTTCGGCTGGATCGCCGCCTGCAACAATCTCTGGCTTCAATTCTTTCCATGTGGCAGCGTCTGGCCCAAAAAACATCAGCTTGCCGGTCGTCACCACTGGCTTTCGTATGGGTAGTGCGCTCATAATAGTTTGTCAAGAAACGCAACGCCCTGCTTGCTCGATTTGAGCTTTGAATTTAGGCGTTTGGCTTTGGCCATACGTTATACGCCAGCGAATCGAATGACAAGAAAGTGGTGACAGACTCATTAAAGGCGTTTCCACCACGGAAACCACTTTGAAATCGTGCCGTCGGGTTCAATGGGCGGCAAAATGGTTTTGTGAAAGCCTTTTTCACAGTGAACGAGGACACATTGATGTTTTCTCAAGTTGCGTAATTCGTAGGGTTTGATTTTGTGTTCATCAACATTTGTGTATGAGCGTGTGAGCGTTCCGCCCGAATAGCCGGAAGTTCTTTGACGGACTTTCCGCTGTCCAAGAAAGTCCGCGCTTTCAACTGCGCCCGCTTCGTCCGCCCCTTTGAAAATCATCCGGTTGCGAAGATTCAACGTCAGCACTTGCGCCTTTTCCTCTCCCAGCGGCGGGATGAACGAGGTTGATGACTGCGCAGCGGCAACGAGCGTCGCCTTCGCTTCGCGCATCACGTCAATGCAGTTGTAATCGCTCATGCCGTCCTCGCTGGCCGTGACAAAGCGTTGCGCTTCATCCGCCCACAAGATTAGCAAATTGTCGGTGGCACGTTCTTCCTTGAGCTTGTCGAACCGGCGCAAAACGTGGGCATAAAAAAGCATTTTGAGAAACGTATTTATGTAGCGTCGTTCCATCTGAAATTTCTGCGGCATCGCCACACAGATTATCTTGCCACGATCAATTTCCTTGAAGTCGAAACTGTTTTTGCCGTCGCCAAAAACCTCAATAACATCGGGCGTCAAAAAGAATTGGAGATAATTGGCGATTGTTTCTTTCACGCCGCCCATCTGCTCGGCGGGCTGTCCCCGATAGCGTTCGGAAAAATGTTTGATGAGAGCTTTGTCGCGGTCAGTGGGATAATCCGTCTTCATTTCCCTCAACACCGAATCCATTGTCGTGTCGTCGAGCAGAAAATCACGGACATTGAACAGGGTCGCTTCCATCCCCAATCGCGTCAACAGTTCCAGTGCCAGACCGATATGCGTTTGGGCCTGGCTCTTGAAAAAGGATTGCTCGGCGCGCTGTCCCAAACTCGTCACCGTATCCACAACAAACTTTGCGTAAGTGGACGGCGGAATTGTCCGGTCGGAAAGCAGATTGAAGGTGTATGCCGGTTTCCATTTCTCCGGCGCGTTGTCCGGCCTGACTTGCAACAAAATCAAATCGTCCTGGCGATTAAACTTCGCCGCCATTTCCACGAGCGTTTCCCAATACACGCCCTTGTCATCAATGCACAGCCCGCCCCAATTGGGATCGTTTTGAAAAACCTGAAAGAGTAATTGATTGATGCCGGAGCGGGTTTTGCCAGAGCCGGTGTCGCCGGTGATGAGCCAGCCTCGGCAAAAATCTTCGCGCGTCCACGCAAAGCCCTTCAGCCGGACGATAAATTTGCTTTTTGCAATTTTACCACCCTTCGCCGTGGCCGCATAAGCAGCAATGCCAGCGAAGATCGCCGCCACAATCCACGAGGCCGGCGTTGGTAGAAAAAAGAGTGCGCCGGTCGCCATCAGCAAAGACAAGCCGGTCGTGATGTAATTTATCCAGCGCATAATCAGAGTAAATATTTCCCAATCAGGATTCCGGCCAAGAGCGAAGCGATTGCCACGCAGAAAAAAGCCACGGCACGCCCGGCGGAAAGTTGCTGGGTGATTTGGGGGACGCTCCGAATTTCCTGTTTCAATTCGCGCGCCTCCTTTGAAAACTCCTTGGTCAATTGCGTCAGTGTTTGCAGCGAGACGCGAACCGTCACCAACTGAATAGAATCCATGTCGGGCGGAATTTCGATTTTGACGTTCAGGAAAAAGATTTTCAGCAATTCCAGCATCTGCAAAACGGAGTCGTCGTCCCGAATCCCGTGCTTGCGCCGCCATTCAGCGACGGCGGCATCAAAGCTGTGCTTTTCCTCGTTCACAAAAGTGAGTCGCTGGATTTTGTTTCCTTTTTTGGCTTCTGAACCTTCGGCGGCGGCGGCAGCAACATCCCGCGCACGGATTCCAGTTGGTCATAAAACTGGTGCTGCCAGTTTTGCAGCCGTTGCCGGTTGAAGAAATCGAAGGCGGGATTTTTGCCGCCAGCGGAAACAGTCAGGTCGTGCCGGTTCAAATCGGCCACGATCCAATCGTAAAGTTTCGGCATGGTGATTTCCTTGGCCGCAAGCTCGTCCATCAGCCGCGTCCGCGTGGCGCTGCGCTCGTAGTTGGCGAAGCGTTCCGACAACGCCTCATTTTTGACAACCAGGTATCGGGCATTGTGATTGAGCCGGTCGGTGATGTTGCGAATCTGCTCCAAGCTGTCGGTCTCGTGATTCACCGGCATGATGAGATTCAAGGATGCGCCAACCTGTTTGAGCAAATCGAAGATTCGCACTTCGTCAAAATAATCGAGGAAAATGTCGGTCGAGGCTGCGCGGCAATCCATGACGACCAAATCCGTTTTGTCCAGCATGGCGAAAACCGAATCAATTTCCGTCGGGTCGGCGATATTGAGAAACAGGGCTTCGGGATGGAAACGCTTCAGCGTTGAATTTTCGTTGTCGGTATCAACGGCGATGTGGGCGACGTCGTTATCTTTGAGAAACTGGACAAAATTGACAGCGAAGAAACTTTTGCCGACGCCGCCCTTGCCGTTTATGACGGCGTTGAATTGTTTTTGCATAGTGGATTTTGGTTAAAGGTTTTTTGAATCGGCGATGCGTGGGCCGGGCTTGCGCCGCGACCACGGGCCGGGGAAACGCTCCCGCTGTTCCCGTAATGTCGCCCCAATTTTTTCAGGTGGCGGCAGCACTGGAATAGCTTTTGACGGTAAATTCTTGGGCGTGCGTGATTTATGAGGGCGGTCGGATTCCTCGCCGATCACGTCTCGGCAAAATCGGTAAATGGTGTTAAGTGAAACAACGATATTCACCTCTGCTAGAATCAGCCGGATGTCGTCGTAGGCAGCATTGCGCGCGCGAAGCTCTTTAATTTGGGATTTGAAAGGAAGCAACAACGCCCGTTTAGGCGACAACTTGGGGTAGCCACAAACCACTTCCGCCAGTCGAGTTTTTATTTCGTCGGATGGACTTTGCTCGCTCATAAAACCTCCGAAAAAACGTCGAAAGAAGCTGGTAAATTGTTGGCAAGAATTTGGCAAATAAATCGAAAAGCTTTGGCAAAAAGGCGATAAGCAAAACCTCTAACGAAGGTTAGACGTAAGGCGTGCCATGAAAAAAGCCACTTCAGCGTTGAACTCATGCCTCCATGTAAACCGATTTCCGGGAATCAGGTTGTGATGAAATCATCACAACTTTTGTGGACGGGATGAGCTAAAAAGTGGGTGTGCTTTCAACCAAGACACAATGCAATCTGAACAATGCAGAAAAATACTTCAAAGAACATCTGCAACTAGGCGATTATTACAGTCAGGAAAATATCGTGTCCGGCGAATGGACAGGAATCGGGGCGGAACAGCTTGGGCTTACGGGCAGGGTGAGACAGGATCAATTCTTGAAACTCTGCCACAACCAGAATCCGAACACCGGCGACTTGCTGACGCAACGGCTGAAAACCACCCGTTGGGATTCGGACAGAATGGCAGAGGTGGCCAATCGCCGGATTTTTTACGACTTCACATTTTCACCGCCCAAATCAGTTTCCATTCAGGCTTTGATTGCCAATGACAAGCGGCTCTTGGATGCACACAGTCGCGCCGTGCGGATTGCCGTCAACGAATTGCAGCACTTCGCCGGGACACAGGTGCATCGTGGAATGGACAAATCGGAGCGGCTTACCGGAAACGTCGTCTGCGCCACGTTCCGCCATGACACCTCCCGCGCGCTTGATCCCCACTTGCACACGCATTGCGTCATGTTCAACGCCACGTTTGATGCAACCGAAAATCGGTGGAAGGCGTTATCCAATTACGAAATGCTTCAAGTGCGGAAGTTTGCCGAAAATGTTTATTACCACGAATTCGCCCGCGACTTGCGGCAATTCGGCTATGAGATTGAAAACAAACCGCGCGGTGATTTTGAAATCAAAGGCGTGTCAAGTGAACTGCAATCGCGTTTCTCCAAACGCCACAAAGAAATTGATGCCAGAATCGAACGGCTGCTGAAAGAGAAGCCGGAACTGGCAAAGGGCAATTTGAAGGAATTGCGCTCTCAAATTGCCCAGGCGGAGCGCAGCCGGAAAATTTCGGGAATCGCGCTGCCTGAACTTCAACGCCTCTGGGACAGCCAGCTTACGGGCGAAGAAAGGCAGTCCCTGCGCGCGCTGGCTCGCCAGTCAAAGGCGGCGATTCAATCGCCGTCCGTCACGGCGCAAGCCGCCGTCCAATGGGCGGAAGACCACTTGTTTGACCGCCGCTCGGTCGTCCGCGAACACGAAGTTTGGAGCGCGGCTTTGGAGCGTGGGCGCGGGTCGGAATTGACGGTTCAGGGCATCAAGGCGGCAGGGCAGGAACGCGATTACATTCGCAACGAACACGCGCCGTCAAAAATCACGACACGCGAGATTTTAAGCTGCGAATGGGAAATCGTCTGCCTCGCCCGCGACGGGCGGGGCAAGTTCACGGAGTTCAATCCACGTTACAACATTGCCGCCGACCTCATGCCGGATCAGCGCGCCGCCGCCGAATTGATTCTGGCGTCACGCGACTTCGTGACGCTGTTCTGTGGCGGCGCTGGAACGGGGAAAAGCCACACGCTGCGGGAAATCGGTAACGGCCTGAAAGCTGACGGACACAATTCATACGTCATGGCGCCGCAGCGCCAGCAAGCCCTTGATTTGAAAAAGAGTTTTGCCGACACTCGCACAGTTTCGGAATTTCTGGCGAAACGGCAGATGATGCCTAGCTCGGTGGTGATAGTGGATGAAGCCGGACAAATCGGCGGAAAGCAAATGCGCGAGCTTTTGAGCTTCGTGCAAGCAAACGGTGGTCGCGTCATTCTCTCCGGCGACACGCGCCAGCATGGGGCGGTCGAAGCCTCGGACGCCCTGCGCGCCATCGAGCGGTATGCCGGTCTGGAAGCCGCAAGGCTAACGAAGATTCGGCGGCAGAATCCAAAGGCCGGAGAAACAAAGTCCGAGCGGAAGCGCATCAAACAATACCGCGCAGCGGTTCGCAAAGCGCAGTCCGGCCAGTATGCCGAATCATTCGACCGCTTGGATCGGCTCGGCGCAATCGTCGAATGTCGGACAACCGACGAGCAACGCGAGCGGCTGGTCGCCGATTATCTAATGCTGGCGGAAAGAAAAAAATCTACCGTGATTGTCTCGCAGACGTGGGCGGAGATTCGGGAGATCAATGAGCGGATTCGGATCGGACTGCGAAGGACGGGGTTGATTGATAAAGCCGATTTGACAGTGACGGTTCACGAGCGATTGGATTTGACGGATGCTCAAAAACGCGACCAGCGGTTTTATCCGGCCAATGCGGTGATTGTTTTCAACCGCGAGACGGGGGACTTCGCCAAAGGCGAAGTCGGCAAACTGTTGGTCGCAACGCCAACTCATTTGCTGGTAAAAGGGGAAAAGAAAGAGCAGAAAATTCCCTTCAAGTTGTTGAACCGGCTCACAGTCTGCCAGCCGGTTGAAATGACGCTCGCCAAGGGCGATCAATTGCAGCTCAAGGCCAATGCGCCGTCGCTGGACGGCAAAGAATTGATTAACGGGGAATTGGTGACGGTCAAAACCGTCAATTCAAACGGGTGCATTGAATTGAAAGACGGGCGCGTCCTGCCAGAAAAATATCGGGAGTTCGTCCGTGGTTACGCGATTACGTCTTATGGCTCGCAAGGCAAAACTGTCGAACACGTTCTGTTTTCCGATTCGTCCGTGAAGGCCGCGACAAATAACCAGCAATGGCTGGTCACGATTTCGCGCGGAACGCGGGCGGTCAAAATCTTCACCCAGGACAAAGCGCAGTTGCGCGAAAACGTCGGTCGCTTGGGCGACCGCGAACTGGCGATTGAATTTGCGAAGCAAGATTCGGCGCAGCCGCAGCGTATGCCGCCGCCGGTTCGCAAATATATCGCCGGACTGATTCAAAGTCGTCGCCCTCAAATTGCCCAACCAAAAATTGAAAAGATTGATTTATGGAAACACAAACAAACTCCTCGAATGACACCGCAACGGACGCACGGACGAAGAATCTGACGTGCTGGCGCACGGCCACAAGTCCGCAATGCTTGCGGGTGGAAACCACCAACGAGGTTCACTTGTTTCCCTACGGTTATTTTCAACACGCAAAATTCATCCGGCAAAGCGGCAAGGACGTTGTGCAAATCCAGTTTCAAGACCGAATCATCATGGTCAAAGGAAAAGGTTTAGAGCCGTTGTGTGATGCGCTAGAAAGGCTCGCCGTGGAACGAATCAGGTTGCGGCCTGAAAAATACGAAGGACTTGGCAAAAGCGAAGGGATTATCGAGGACATTAAAATCAACAAAAATGGCGAATCTGCTGATTCAAAAAATACAGAACCATCTTAACTTTTTTCACCTAAACCCCGGCGGTGTTAATCCTGACTTCGTTATTGTATTTTTTCTCTCTTTGAACGAATGCTCTGATGCCGCCTTCCATGATGTTTTGGATGTCCTCTCGAACCAATTTTACTTCGATTGCACCACAGTGCGGCATTGTTTCGTCAACGCCGTTCGTATGGCGGATCGTATGGCGAATCTGCAATGCGCCCGATTTATTTTCCAGAACGACCACCCGTTCCGCATCGCCGTTGACAGGAATGTTTGCGTTGTGCGTAACAACAATAATTTGCCGCTTCCAGCGGCTCGCGCGCAACTCACGAACAACAAGATTTGAAATCCATTCCGTATCCAAGTCATCTTCAGGCTGGTCTAAAACCAATGGCTCGTCTCCGTGATGCAATACAAAACCAAGCATGGCCGCCGTCCTTTGTCCTGGAGAACCTTGGGTAATGTCCTGCCAATCCTCATTCCGTTCGGGCAATCCGCCATCCTTTAGAAATGAAATCTGAACGGTGTCATCTGCGGTTTCTGTCGCCAATCGAAGACGTAAGGTTTCATCCAACGACTCCAAACGCTTTTGCCAAGCCGTCCGAAGATTAGCATTTTCGCGCGACGTTAATTGGTTAAAATCACCAGTGGCAAGTGCCAATCGCCACATCGTCCATCTGATGTCTCGTGTCGCATCATCAGCCGCTCCCCATATCCAATCGGCGAGCATTGGCACATCCTCCAAAAAGGCATCGGCGCGAAGATTCAATAAATCGCGGATTGAATCAGCCCAGCCGACCGTATCACGGTGTCCTCGCAACTCGAACTTTAGTCTTCCGCTTCGTTGTGAAACGTCTTGTATAAGTTTTGTGCGTGCCTGACGGCGTTCTTGCAGTAAATGTTGAACCGTCTGCCAAGCCGTTTCGGTTCGTTGTCGAACTGATTCCAGCTTTACTTCTTTCGTGGCAAGGGATTTTTCCAACGTCTGCTGTTGGCTCAACTGAAGTTTGAGCTGGCTGTAAGCTTCAGGGTTAATGCCCTTGGCTTTTAGTTCCTCAACGTAGGCTCGTTCGTCCGCCTCCGCAGCAACCACCGATTGATTCCATTCACTCCCGTTGACTTCGGTTCGCCATGCGTCAACTTGCTGGTTGGTCGTATTTGCCAAATCACGAACGCCGTTTCGCAGCGTGGTTTCAATTTCAGCCAGTTTTGTGACGAAAGGCGTTATTTCAGGCTGAACCTGCGTTTCATCCTCGGCCAAATTTGAGACGCTGGCCGTCCGCTGAAGCTCGGAGAGAAAAGTTCTGGTCGCGGCCTCCCGTTCGGCGAGAAATTCTCGCTGTTTGAGTTTGGCTTCATTTTTCTCGCGGCGCGCTTTTGCTTCTGGAGAATCAAAGGCGGCAACCTGACTTTCCAAATCCCTAATTTTCGCCCGAATGGACGGAAGTTGGGCAAGGTCTCCCTTGAGTTTTTGATGCTCGCGCGTTGCCGTCATCCATTCTGCCGCCGCATCCTCGAATCGCCGCCACCAGCTTCCGGGATTAACCGTTGCAGTTTTTAGCAGTCCCAAACTTTCGTCAACAAAAGCAAGGAAGCTACGGGATGCTGACAAAGGATCATCTCGGTCGTGCGACACGCGCTCGAAAAGTTCCTTTTGGTTCACGACTCGAACACGAAAATTAGTTGGGATGGCAGGCCCATTTGCCGGCTGTGTTAATGCCCCGGCAACTTTTGACCATGTTGCCCGTTGTTCGTCTTGCGAATTTTGTATGCGGTGAGTCGCCGACAATTCAGCCGACTCAAAAATCCGTTCAGAAAATGTTTGCGCTTCTTGGCGCACCATTTCTGGGAGCGTGGAAAAGCCAGAGTATAGCTGGCGAATGGCTGCGACGACGGTGGATTTGCCACTTCCTCTCCCGCCGATTATCTCATTCAGTCTCGGATGGAATTCTATGCTCAACGCGGATGTTGAATTGCCGAGAGAGCCATTGAGATCAATTTTTTTGAGCCATGCGTGCCTGATTTGATTGGGATTTGCTTCTGGATAATCCGCAAGCCGCGAGTCCCAATTGCAGATAATCCGGGCTTCGGGATCAAGAAATGCCTGCCGTAAAGCCTCAATGGACGGTTCTTCCATTCTTACCCAACAAAACCGAGAACCAAAATTGGCAAAACTGTAAGCATCAGATGATGCAACAAATGCCAAATCTATGATTCGGGGAAAAAGGTTCAAAGCCCGACTGCGAAATTTATCATTGAAGGAATCAGTGGTCGCATTCGAGCAATCGCCGGGATCAACCGCGCCAAGGCGGGGATGATGCAATGCCTTCCAGCGAATATCCCCCTGTGCTGTTCCACCGTTGGCGATGCCATTTTGCGTCAAAGCGTGCGGAGCGATGACTAAATAATCATCGGGCAAGTCATCCAGAATCTGCACAATAGTTTTGCCGGAAGAACCCGGCACATTCTCGTTGCCATGCCGGTGATAACGCGGATGTTCGTCATTAAAACCCAATGGGCCAGCCAACAATAAATCGAAATCATGGCTCGTTTTGTTTCGTTCTCCAATGACGATTATATGAATGCCATCTGCTCCAGAGCCGGTGGTCACTTCGCATCCGGGAAAAACAATTACTCCTTTTCGTTTGCCTGCGTCCACCATCACGTCAATCCAAGCTCCTGTGTTATGGTCGGCGATGACTATGACTTCGATGCCCTTTGCCACAAGCTCGTCCATGTAGCGGTCGGCAAACTGCCGCTTACCAGCCTCCGTGGTCAGGTCAAAATTGGCGTCACCCGGCATGGTGAATTTCCATGCTGGCGTTGCAATTTGAACATCACATTTCCACCATTTGGTCATAGATTAAATTCCGGCAGCTTCACCAGCACAATCCGGGCGAACTCGGAGATTGGCCGAGGAGCAACAGGCCGCCGCTGCAAATGTAAAAAGTCGCTTAATTCACGCCACGTCATTTCGTGTAGATTAGCCTGTCATGAGCGCCACGTCTATTTCGCTTTGCATGATGCGTCTTGGCAAAAAATCAGGAACGAGTATTCTGCTTAAAATTTGTGCTCCCATAGCTCAAATGGATAGAGCAGCGGATTTCTAATCCGCGTATCCCGGTTCGATTCCGGGTGGGAGCGCCACTTCTTTGTTTCGCAGGACGTTTCTATATTTTTTTCTATACTGAGGGCTGTTTTTTAGGCAAATGTTCGTAAATGGCTGCAAAAGCTGAAACCTCATAAAACCATTATGGACATTGCAGAATTTACGATTGAGAATCCAAATCAGCGATAGCAAAAGGTGCGTTTTTTATTTAGAAGGCAGGTGCTCTATCCAACTGAGCTACGGGCGCAACCCAATAAAATCAATGCTTTTTGAAGCTGGCCTCGCCTCGATTTGGCGAACTGCGTTGGGGTGACGCATAATGCATATTTTAGTTGAGCTGCGTTTCAAAGTCCACAGGGGAATCGAAGCCAAGCGCGCGGTTGAACCGCGCGAGTTCACTGCGGTCAGACTGGCAGCGAGACTGGAATTGAATTATCCCGGCAGATTTTGGCATAGACCTCTGCCAGCGGTTTGGGCGTACGCGGTAGTTTTTCGTCCGCAAAATCCACGGCGAGCAGGCCGAATTTTTTCGTGTAGCCGAACTGCCACTCGAAATTGTCCAGCAGCGACCAGTAAAAAAACCCGCGCA
>Ga0302200_10000768_pt1 | contig 31553 bp, 27 predicted proteins | sample II_Bog_N3_1_FD_194585 | JGI IMG/M metagenome (GOLD analysis project Ga0302200, IMG submission 194585) | Peat permafrost microbial communities from Stordalen Mire near Abisko, Sweden - II_Bog_N3_1 | ecosystem: Environmental > Terrestrial > Soil > Wetlands > Peat | place: Sweden: Abisko... | reverse complement strand
CGCCGGCGAGGATGATGCCTTTCATTTGCACCAAAGATTAGAGATAACCCTCAGAAATGTCATCCAATTTGTCTCAAACCGGCGCGGTCAATTGCCTGCCGTTGTCGGCGGAATTGATTTTCAACAGGAATGGCGCGGCACTCTTTGCCCATTCAGCGGGCGCCGGATAATTGGATGCGCCGCCGGCAAAGCAGCTTTGCAGCATGTCAGTATTGATGATGCCGGGATTGAGCGGCACGGCGGCGAGCCCCGGCGGCAATTCCTGGGCAAGCGACTGCGTAAGCCCTTCCACCGCCCATTTCGTGGCGCAATACGGCGCGACTTCCGCGTCGGTCGAACGGCCCCAGCCGGAGCTGAAATTAACGATGACGCCCCTGCCCCGCTTGATCATCGCCGGGACAAAATGGCGGATGACATTCGCCACACCCTTGATGTTCACATCAATCACGTCGGAAAATTCCTGCGCAGAAACTTTCCAAAGCGGCGCATTGCGGTTGATGAGCGCGGCGTTGTTGAGCAGCAAATCCGGCGCGGCGTGCGACTGCAAAATTCTTTTCGCCCAGGCCGCGACTTGCGAATCGTCCGCGACATCCACCACGGAAAAATCATTCGGCGCTGGAAATTGCTTCCTTAGTCGCGCGATTTCCTTTTCGGAGCGGCCGCAGCCAACGACAGTGTGGCCGAGCCGGATGAATTCTTCCGTCAGCGCCCGGCCAAGACCGCGAGAGACGCCGGTGATGAGGATTAACTTTTGATATGCGGGCATAATTTGTTGTAGAAAGCGGTGACGTGCCACCGCTTTCAAAGCGCCGACATGTCGGCGTAGTCCAAATCAATCGCGCGGATTAAACTTGGATTCGCGCTTGATCAATTCCCACAATTTTTTCTCCGCGTCGGATATTTTTGCCGGAACGACAATCTTGGTGACGACAATCAAATCGCCGGATGGCGGCAGGCCTCGTCCTCGCACGCGCAGCTTCTGTCCGCTTTGCGTTCCGGATGCGATCTTGATCTTCACTCGGCCTCCGAGCGTTGGAACGGAAATCTCCGCGCCGAGCGCGGCTTCCCAAGGCGAAAGTTCGACCTCGTAAATCAGATTATGATCCTCGACTTCAAAGTCGGGATGCTTCGCAAGACGCACACGCAAATACAAATCGCCCGCAGCGCCGCCGCCCGAACCATGTTCGCCGCGGCCCGCGAGACGAAGCTTTTGCCCCTCGGTCACGCCCGGCGGAATCTTCACCTGATGCGTCTCGGTCTTGAGGGAGCCTCCGACATTGTGCCGCACGCTGACCTCGCGCACCGAACCGTGAGCCGCCTCTTCAAGCGTGACCATGATGTCGCCTTCGATGTCGCTGCCGCGCTCGGCGAACTGCTGTCCGCCCATGCCCCCGCCACGGCCAAAACCGCCCGCACCGCGCCGCGCGCCCCCGAACATTTGCTCGAAGAAATCGCTGAAGCCCGTGCCGTCGAATTCAAATTCTGCGCCGTTGCCGGCCGGGCGTCCGCCGCGAAACGGCTGGCCGCCGGGGAATCCGCCGTGGCCGGGTGGCGGACGGAATTCCGCGCCGGATTTCCAGTTTGCGCCAAGCTCGTCGTATTTCTTGCGCTTTTCCGCGTCGGACAAGACCTCGTAGGCCTCGTTGATCTCCTTGAATTTCTCCTCGGACTTTTTCTTGTCCTTGGCGACATCGGGATGATGCTGGCGCGCGAGCTTGCGGAAGGATTTCTTGATCTCGTCGGCGGTCGCGGTGCGCGGCACGCCGAGGCTTTCGTAATAATCTTTGTATTGGACGGGCATTGGATTTTCTTAAATCGTCACATCGGTCAACCGTTGAACCGTCCGACAAAGTAAAACGTGAAACTTGAAATGCAATTCGCGATTTCAGGTTTCACGCGGGACGCGAACCGGTCCGGCGGTTCAATGAATGTTGTTCACGCTCAGATAGCGCGTGTTGCCGAGGCTGCCGCCACGCTGCCAGACTTTGAGGAAAATCCAGTCGCCCTTGGCCTGCTTGCAAATTTTGATGGATTCCTCGGCGCTGCCCACGGTCTGGTGGTTGATTTCCTCGATGACATCGCCTCGATGCAGGCCGGCCTCCGCTGAATTTGAGCCGGTGGTGACATCCGTGACCAGCGCGCCTTTAACAGCATACGGAATCCTCAAATAACGCCGCGCATCACCGTCAACATCCGACACCCCCACGCCGTCAAGCCCATCGGCTTGTGAACTGACCGTTTTCGGTGCGGTCTGGACGGTGTCGTCCTGCACCACCGGCTCCAATTTTTTGCCCAGCGTGATGTCGAGCGTCATTGGCTTTTTGTTGCGGATCAGCTTCAACGTGGCGTTGCTTCCCGGCAGGCAGTCGGAAACGGCCAGTATCAGGTTGTGGGCGTCGGACACATCCTTGCCGTTGAAACTGACTATCACGTCGCCAGACTGGATGCCGGCTTTTTCGGCGGAAGATCCGGGAGTCACGTCATCCACCAGCGCGCCGTTCTGGTCGGGAAGGCTGAAATAATTCGCGAGGCCCGCGTCTACGTCCTGCAAAATAACACCGATGAACGCGCGCGTGACCTTGCCGCCGCTGATGATTCGCTCCATTACATCGCGCGCCATGTTGATGGGAACGGCAAAACCGATGCCTTCGCTGCCTTCGGTGCTGCTCTGGATAGCGGTGTTGATGCCGATGAGCCGGCCTTCCGCATCCACGAGCGCGCCGCCGGAATTGCCCGGGTTGATCGCGGCGTCCGTCTGGATGAAATCCTGGATGCGGCTGCTGCCGGAGCCGTCAAAATCAAAACCGCTCCGTCCCAATGCGCTGATGATGCCCATCGACACCGACGTCGTCTGACCGGCCCGCCTGGCGATGCCAAACGGATTGCCAATGGCCAGCACGATGTCGCCCACTTCCAACTGGTCGCTGTCGCCGAGGGTGATGGCGGGCAAATCCTTCGCGTCAATTTTCAGCACGGCCACGTCGGTCTCGGGGTCGGTGCCGACGACCGTGGCCACGTATTCCTTTTTGTCGTTCGCAATGGCCACCTTGATCTCGGTCATGCCGGCCACGACGTGGTTGGCCGTCAGGATGTAGCCGTTCGGTGCAACAATCACTCCCGATCCAAAGCCCAATTCCTTCTGCGTGCGCACATCCGTGTTATCAGAACCCTGGTCGCCGTAAAATTGCTGGAAAATTGGATCGTTGAAATATGAGAAGCGCCTGATCCGTTCCTGGACGATGCGGGTGGAATAAATGTTCACCACGCTCGGCCCGGCCTTCTTGACGATGGGCGCAAAGCTCGTGGCGGGATTGGCGGCACGGTTGACGGGCGTGGTCTCAACATTGATCACCGGCCCTTCTTCATTGCCCCACGACCTGACATGGAACAGAACAAGCACCGTTATCATGCCCAGCATGGCCGCCCAAATTCCGAAAATTGCCTTTGAAAAACTTTTCATAACTCATCTGGCTCTGGGAAATGGACAATGCACCGCCCCAAATGTTCAATCGCCCCGAGCTTACTTGGCCTGCTGCGCCTGCTGGAGTCTCTGCACATCCTCGGGCTTGAGGAATTCCACATTGGTCCCCTGCACCTTGATGATGTCGCTGGTCAGCGGCTGGATGGGCGTGGGCGCGGGCAATGCCTGCGCCTGCGGATGCTGGATGGAAACAAGCTCCACTTCAAAAATCAAAGTCATGTTCGGCTCAATCCGGCCGCCATAACCCGCAGGCCCGTAGGCAAGGTCCGACGGGATGAACACCTGCCATTTGGAGCCGACCCTCATTAACGTGAGCGCCTCCGTCCAGCCGCGGATGACGTGGTTCACCGGAAACTGTGCGGTGCCGCCGTGCTTTTCCGAACTGTCAAACTCCGTGCCGTTGAGAAATGTGCCGCGATATTTCACCGTCACCGTGTCCGTCGGCGACGGCGTTTCGCCGGTGCCTTCCGTGATGACCTTGTATTGCAACCCGTCCGCCAGCGCCACCACGCCCGGCTGGCTCTTGTTTTGCGCCAGAAACGCCTCGCCCTCCGCCTTGTTCTTCGCCGTCATTTCCGCCCGCATCTGCTGCGCCTTGTTGGCCAGATCCTGTTGAAACCTGGTGATGATGTCGTGCTCTTCCTGCTCCGACATCAGGGTGGGTTTGCCGGACTGCTCGTCGTTGAGGCCGCGCAGCACCATGTTGTTGTCCACGTCCACCCCCTGCTCCTTCCAGCGCGAGGCGAACATCATGCCGATGGCATAGCTCAGGCGCGACTTGTCGTCGGCCAGCCCGTTCGTCACGCTCGTCGCGTCATCCGCAAACAGCGATACCGCCGTCGTCAAAGAAATAACCGTCGTAAGAAATTTTAATTTCATAAATCAAGTATAGAGACAGATTGTGCCGCTTTCCGCTCAAATTGCAATCCGTTTTTCCCCGGCGCACCTCATCCTCATCCTCATCATCGACCTCGTTTAATCAGCAGCACCACCGCGTCTCGAAGAGACGAACCGGGAATAGCCCGGCGTATTAACGCCGGGTATGCCGTGAAAAAACCCGAGTCCCGCAGGGACGACCGAAAACGTCTGCCGTCCCTCGCGGGACTTTGGTGGCCGTGCAAAAGCATCCCGGCATTAAAATGCCGGGCTATTTTCAATCGCTCCTTTGGAACGGATCAATAAATCACTACAAACACCGCCGCCATTGAGTTAATGAGGAAAGCATGAAGTAAGGAAAATCTTTCCGTTCCTTGCTTCCTGTTTTCCTCATTTAATAATTTTGGTAGGAGTCGAGGTGACGAGACTCAAATCAAGTCAGAGACTCCTCACGTCGTCTCCTACTCAATAAACCAGCACCAGCACCGCTGCATCCTGTGCCGACTTCACCACCTCCTCAAACTTCCAGTCAGCCGTGTTCGGCGCTTTCAACTTGGCATCCACATCCGGCACCGACTCCAGGAAGCTCAAGAGCAGGCTGCTCTTGACCTCGTAATTCACATTCTCCGGGAGCGAGCCGCTCATGGCCAAGGCTGTTGAAGCATCCAGTTTTGCGGATACGATGCCGATGACGTTGCCCCGCTCATCCACCAGCGCCCCGCCGGGAAAAGTATGAAGGCAGAATGATGAATGATGAATTAACGCCGTCGTGAGCCGGTTGCCGTTTTGTTTCTACATTCTTCATTCATACTTGGGGAGTCTGTTTGATCCCATATATTTAGGAGTTGGGAGTTAGGAGTTGGTGTTTAGGAGGAAAATGGGGGTTTTTGATGAAAATGACGGTCTTTTCGCCCTGCCACAGCCGTGTCTGGGTGAAAAAACAGGATTTCCAGGCCAGCCACAGCCGTGTCCGGGTGAAAAAAGCGGATTTCTTGCCCAGCCACGGTCGTGTCCGGGCAAAACGACGGTCGAATCGGCCCGCCACGGCCGTGTGCGGGTGAAAAAAGCAAATTTTTTGGCTGGAAACGGCGGTGGGCGGACAATTCCGCCGTCGCGCCGGACGGAAACTGGGGTGGAGGTATGCTTGGTTGGTCGAATGAATGAACGACTTGTTCAAGCGGTTTCATTTGGAAGTGTTTTTAGCCTCGCATGTCCGCAAGCTCGCTGCTTTCCATCCGTTGGGATTCACCAAGCTTTTATTGACCAGCTTTTCAGCCCGTTTTACGAGGCGGAAGAAGGGCAATTATTCAATTCAACGGCACGCCGCGACGAAGGTAGGTGGGGATGTCCAAATCCTCGCCCTTGTGGATGGTCGGCTCGCTTTTGTCGAACCGGCCCTTGGAAATAATCGCCAGCGGCAACTGTTCCTGCCGCATCCGCGAACCGGACTTGCGCGCGCGTCCGCCGGCATTTTTCGCCAGCGTCTGTTCGCGCTGCTGCAAGCTGAATGGATTCGCCTGCGGCATGCACCGCGAAGATGGACGCGCCGCGCCGCGCGGAAATGCCTGTTCTGCCGGTTCACCGGACTGTCCGGCAGCCGGTGATTCTGCGGGAGCAACTGGATTATGTTTTGCGGCGATCACCGTCACGGACAAATGATTTTTCATCTCCGCGTCCACCGCCGCGCCCATGATGATCTGGGCGTGCTCGCAATGGCGTCCGATTTGTTCCATCACGCGGTTGACCTCGGCCATGGTCAAATCCTTGCCGCCCAGCAGGCTCACCAGCACGGCGTCGGATTCGGCCAGCGCGCGGCCTTCGTCCAGCAGCGGATGCGCGAGGAGCTTTTCCACGACCTCGCGCGAGCGTCCCGCGCCCGCCGCCTCGACGCACGCGAACACGCTCTCGGAATGGCGGTTGCGGACGAGCGCGCACAAATCGTCGAAGTGAATTTGGATCAGGCCGGGCCGCGTGAGCAACTGCCAGACGCCGCGAATGCCCTCGACCAGCAATCCGCCGGTGATGCGGAACGTTTCCAGCACGCTCGTGTTTTCGTCAATGAGCTTGAAGGTTTTCTGGCTCGGCAGGCAGATGACGCCGTCGGCGACGGATTTCAAGTGCTCCAGGCTTTGCTGCGCCTGCTGGTGGCGGCGGTTGCCCTCGCACAAAAACGGCAGCGTCACGAACGCCAGCACGAGCGCGCCGGTTTCCTTGGCCGCCCGGGCGAGCACGGGGCTGATGCCGCTGCCCGCGCCGCCGCCGAGACCGGCGATTATCAAAACCACATCCGCGCTTTCGCAGGCGGTTTTGAGCGTGGAAAATTGTTCCTCGGCAATCGCGCGTCCGCGTTCGGGATCGCCGCCCGTGCCGAGGCCGCGCATCAATTTTGTTTCGAGGTGAATTTTCACCGCCGCAGCAGAGGCATCAAGCGACGGCGCATCGGTGTTGACGGCCACAAAACCCGCGCCCGCAAATTCATCGCCGGGCAACGTGTCGAGCAAGCTCACGCCCGCGCCGCCGACGCCGATGATTTTAACCGAACGCGTTTGGTTCGATTCGGGTGCGGCCACTGGAGTTTCAGTTTTGGTTTTCATGGCGGATTAATTTTATCGGCGCAAAAAGCCGGCAATGGTGCTTTTGATTCCCTGGGCGAAGGACGGTTTGCCCTCGCGCTTGCGCGTTTTGAGCGAGCCGAATTTTGCCAGGCCGATGGCGGTGACAAATTCAGGCTGGTCGAGCGCGGACTTGAGGCCGCTGATGGAATTGGTCTGGCCGAGCAAAACTGGCATCTGAAAAACCGGCTCGGCGAGCTTCGCGATTTGCGGCGAACGCGCGCAGCCGCCGGAAAGAAAAACGCCCGCCCGCAAATAATCCGTAAATCCGGCCTGTTCCAAATCCTGCGCGACAATCTGGAAAATCTCCTCCAGCCGCAGCGACATGATGCGCTGCAGATGCTCGACGTTGATGGTCTTGAGCGGCAGGCCGAGTTCGTTCGTCAGCGTAAGCGTGCGGCCTTTCATCGCCTCGTCCACGAGCGCGGAGCCGTGTTCGAGCTTTAATTTCTCCGCGCGACTCAACGGCACTTTCAAGCCGTGACCCAGATCGTTGGAAACGTGGTCGCCGCCGAGCGCAAGCGCGCCGGTGTGCTTGATGACGCCGTCGGCGTAAACGACGTAATCCGTCGTGCCGCCGCCGATGTCAATCACCAGCGCGCCGAGTTCCTTCTGCTCGCTCGTCAGCAGCGCGAGCGACGACGCGAGGCCGTTGAAAACAATTTCCTCGACCTCAAGCTGCAAACCTTTCACGAGCCGGACGGAATTTTGCAGACGGTTCGTGTTGCCATGGACGACGTGCATGTCCACTTCGAGCCGCGCGCCAAGCATCCCGACCGGATTCGTGATGCCGTCGTGGCCGTCCACAAGAAAATGCTGGCGGACGGCGTGAACGACCGTGTTCTCAGCGGGCAAATTAATCGCCTTCGCATTTTTGATCACGTCCTGAACGTCGTCGTCGGAGATTTCGCGGTCGGCTGAAACGACCGGATGAACGCCACGGTTGTTGAAGCCGCGAATGTGTCCGCCGGTCACGCCGAGATAGACGCTGCGAATTTCCACGTCGGCCATCTGCTCGGCCTCGACGATGGCGTTGCGCACGCATTCCTCGGCGAGCGCGGCGTCCACGATCTCGCCCTTGCGCATCCCGCGCGCGGGCGACTGGCCGAGGCCGACGATGTTCAAGCCCGCGCTGGCGGGATCGGCGTTCTGCTCGCCGACGACGGCGCAGATTTTCGACGTGCCGATTTCAAGGCCGACGATGATGTTCGAGTCGTCAAACATTTTTCCTCCGGGTTATTGTGGTGTTGAAATTATTTGGCGCATTCACCGGCACGGCGCTGGCCGCCATCCAGCGCACGGGATTGTTGTTGGCTTCCGCCAAATCAAGCGTCGCGATGTCACCTTTGTTCATGCGTTTTCCATAATCATAAACCGCACGCCAACGCCCCAATTGTTGCTCCAAATTTTCCAGACCGAAAGTAATTTCTCCGCCCTGCCCCGTCGTTGCCACGACCACCCCCGGCTGCGAAACGTCCACGCGCCGCAATTCAACCAGCCCGGCCATCGCCGAATGTTTGAACGCGACGATCAAATGCAACGCCGCCTGTGCCTGCGGCAATTCGACTCGATGTCCCGGCTGCAATTGATACGCATTCAATCCCATGATCGCTGGCAATTGCGCGCCAATCAGTGACAGCGGAATTTCGCGCTGGCGCTGATCCAGCGGCTTCATGACAAAACCGTTCATGTCCAGTTGAAAAACGGAAACGACGATTCCGCCCGCAGCCGTCGCCGTCGGCACGTTCACCTGCGCCACCGGTACGCGCTCCGTCACACGGACTTTCAACGTGCGCGGCAGCACGCGCTCCACAGAAACCCCGTCAATCATCGGAACCAACTCAAGATTTCGCTTCACTGACGCCAGATCAAGCGCAATGAGGTTTGCGCCCAGCTTCGCGTTAGTCCATCGACGCAACTGCTCCGGCGCGATCACGCCGTCTGTCTGCACTTCGATGCTCTGGATGGCGAACGTTGAGTTTTCGTAAACAAATTTATCAAGCACCCATTCGCCCGTGCGCCAGAGCAAATACAGCCCGATCATCGTGCAAGCCGGCACCATGAACAAGATCAGCGCCAGCCGCACGCGCGTCGCTCGGACCTGGTCCGAGCGCAGCTTCACGTCGAGCAAATGCCCGCGCCGCAACCGCCGATTTTTTTGTGCGCGCTTAAACCACATAAATCATAAATCCACTTTTGGGCCGATTCTCCAAAGGACACCGCCGTTTTTTCGATTATTGAACAGTCTCTTATAAAATTAGCTATGCCGACACCGCTTCGCGTTCCAGTGCCATATCAATCATCCGCTGGCACAATTCTTCGTAACTCAATCCAGCCGCCGCGGCCGCCTTCGGCAACAAACTCGTTTCCGTCATCCCCGGCAACGTGTTCACTTCGAGGACAATTGGTTCACCGTTCGGACGAACCATTACATCCACCCGCGCGCAATCGCGTCCGCCGATTGCGTGAAATGCGCCGAGAGCTGCGGCTTGAATTTTCTTTGTCGTCGTCAAATCAAAATCCGCCGGGCAAAAATACTCCGTGTTGCCGGCAGTATATTTGTTTCGATAATCGTAACTGCCAGCTTTCGGGCGAACTTCGACGATTGGCAGCGCCTCGCCGTCCAATATTCCAATAGTCGTCTCGCGCCCAATGATTTTTTCCTCGACCAAAACTTCCGAATCAAATTTCAACGCTTCCGCCAGTGCCTTTTGCCAGTCTTCCGCGCGCTCGACAAATTGCAAACCAACGCTTGAACCTTGCCGCACCGGTTTCACGACCAACGGCAATCGCAAATCTTTCGGCAGCGGAGCATTTTCTGAATTGACGACCACAAATTTCGCCGTCGGCACACAAGCCTCAATGCATTTTTGTTTCGTTAAAACCTTGTCGAACGCGATTCTGCTCGCTTCCGAATCGCAGCCCGTGTAAATCGCACCGAGTTTTTCAAGCTGCCGCTGCACCGTGCCGTCCTCGCCATAAGTTCCGTGCAACGGCGCGAGGCAGACGACCTCCGTTTCCGCCGGCAAAATCCAGTCCGCCGTTTTGGGATCCATCTCGACCACGGTGTGACCAAGCGAACGCAACGCCTTCACCACGCCCGCGCCCGAACGCAACGACACTTCGCGCTCGGCGCTTGGGCCGCCGAGCATCACCACAATGTTCAGCTTGTCGGACATTTTAATCTGCTCCAATGATTTCGACTTCCTTGTGCAATTCTATTCCGCGTTCAGCCCTGGCTTTGGCTTTCATAATTGAGATCAATTCCAAAACGTCGCGCGCCGTCGCGTTGCCGTCGTTTACGATGAAATTGCCGTGCTCGGCGGAAACCACAGCGCCGCCCACGCGCGCGCCTTTCAAGCCCAGTTCGTCCACCAGCTTGCCAGCCGGAATCTTTTCCGGGTTTTTGAAAATGCAACCCGCGCTCGGTGTAGCCGGCTGCGATTTCCAGCGCTTCTCGCTGAACACCTTCATGCGAAGCTCAATCTCCGCGCGCGGCAAAGTTTTGCACTTGAAAACCGCGCCCAGCGCTATGTGGTTTTTCAACGTCGCGCAAATGCGATAATCAACGGACATTTGTTTCGGCGACATTTCAGAAATGTTGCCGTCAAAATCCATCACTTGCACCAACTCGACGGCATCGAACGTCGCACCGCCCATCGCGCCCGCGTTCATACGCAGCGCTCCACCGACGCTGCCGGGAATACCTTCCAAGAATTCCACGCCGCTCAAACCGTTGCGTTTCGCCTCGACCGAAACATTTTTCAACTTCGCACCCGCGCTGCAAAACATTTTCTCGCCGCTAATCTGAATTTTGCTGAAATGCGGCTGCGCCAGACAAATCACCACGCCCCGAAAACCGCCGTCGCGCACCAGCAAATTCGAGCCGCGTCCTAGAATAAAAAATTCGATGTCGTTTTCGCCGCAAAATTTTAAAACACTAGCCAAATCTTCTACGTTCGTCGGTTCGACATAAATATCCGCCGGTCCGCCAACGCGCAACGTAGTGTGCTTCGCGAGCAGTTCATCGCGGAAAACAATCGTCGCGTGCGAAACGCGCCCGGCGACTTCATCCGCGATATTTTTCTCAATTCGCATCGAATTCTCCAAAGTGTCAGTTGTCAGCGTCATGGTTCAATGGGCGTGTTTCGCCGAGCCATGCGCGTGACCGCAGCCGCACTTTTTCACCTTTGCTTGTGTCATCATTTTCGGTTGCGCAATTGCCGTCAAAATGATTTCTGCAATCTGCTCCGCCGCTTTTGGCGCGTGCCATTGTGTGAGTGCGATTTGAATATTCTTTCGCATTGTCAAATCTTCAACTAATTCGCACAACATTGCCGCGACTTTTTCCGGCGTGGAGTTCTTCTGTTCCAACAATTTCGCCGCGCAGGTTTTTTCAAAAGCAAGAGCATTGATGAATTGATGATTATCCGCCGCCGCTGGATAAGGCACGAGCAACGACGGCAGCCGCATCGCAGCAATCTCGGCGAGCGATGACGCGCCCGAACGACTGACGGAAGCCGTCGCAGAAGCCAGTGCAAAATCCATTTCAGCGAGAAATGGCTTCACAACAGCCTTGATTCCCCGCGCGGCATAAGCAGTTTTGACTTTTTCAAAATCATTAGCGCCAGTAAGGTGCAGCCATTGCCAGTTCCTTCCCGCGAGCAACGGCAGCACGGACAAAATCATTTCATTCAATCCACTCGCACCCTGGCTGCCGCCAACGACGAGAATTGTAGGCAGATTTGCATCAAGGCCGAGTGCGGTGCGGCTTTCAGCGGCATTCCGCGACTGAAATTGCGGACGCACGGGTGTGCCGATGGTTGTGACTTTGTGTGCCTTCAATCGCGAACCAGCTTCAGGAAAACCGATGAACGCCCCGTCCACAAATCGCGCGAGAAAACGGTTGGCTTTGCCGGGAATGGTGTTGGATTCGTGCAGAAACGTTTTAGCGCCAAAAGCATTTCCGGCGAGAATAGGCGGCGCGCTGGTGAACCCGCCCATTGCCAAAACGGCCTGCGGTGGGTGGGACTGAAAAACTGTCTTCGACGCGCGCCACGACTGCCAGAAGCTTTTTGCGAAGGAAAAGTAATTGCGGTTTTGCAGTCCGACGGCGGGCAGAGTGAAAATGTCCATGCCGCTTGCGGATTTCACGGCCTGTTGATCCACATCCTTCGGCGAGATCAGCAGCGCAATTTTACAGCCACGCTTTTTCAATTCCTCGGCGACGGCGAGCCCCGGAAATAGATGCCCTCCCGTTCCGCCGCATGCTATCGCAACGAACGGCGCTTTTGCTTCGGGGGCGCTCATACTGCCCTCGCGGCGAAGGGATTGTCGCCAGCTTCGATGGTAGCGGAATTATTTTCGAGGACAGGTTTTTCCCGCACGGGTGCGCGGCGCGCGACGCTCAACAGAATTCCGACGCCGATAAGCATCGCAAGCAGGCTTGAGCCGCCGGAACTGATGAATGGCAGCGCGAGCCCCTTGTTCGGAAGAACGCTGGTGACGACGCCGATGTTGATGGCAGCCTGCAACGAAATCAAAAAGGTGACGCCCGACGCGAGCAGGCAGCCAAAATAGTCGCGCGAGTTCAACGCGATGAAGATTCCGCAGACAGCGATGAGCAGAAAGGCGACGATGACGAAGAGAGTGGCAATCAATCCCAATTCCTCACCGATGTTGGCGAAAATAAAATCACTTTGAATTTCAGAAACGTAACCCAGTTTTTGAAGTCCGTTGCCGAGGCCGAGGCCGGTCACGCCGCCAGAGCCGAGCGCAATCATGCCCTGTTGCGCCTGACGAGCTGCGTCGTTCAGATGATCCTGCGGGTGCAACCATGCGGCGATGCGGTTCATGCGCATCGGGTCGTGCAAAATTGAAACGGCCAGAGCCGCCGCGCCAGCCAGTACGGGAAGCAGCAGATGATGCAAGCGGACGCCCGCAACCAGAAGCATCATGCCGCTGACGGCGGCGAGAAGAATTGTCGTGCCACGATCAGGCTCGACAAAAATCAAGCCAAGCGCCACCGCAATGATGAGGCCGGGGAAAACGACTCCGCGTTTGAACGTGTCCATTTTCCGCTGCGAGCGATCGCAATACCAAGCAAGCATGATGATGAGAGCTATCTTGACAAGTTCGGACGGCTGGAAAGATATACCGTGCCATTTGATCCAGCGATGAGCGCCGTTGAGGCTTATTCCAAAATGCGGGATGAATACGCAAGCTGCCAGAACCAGCGAGCCGATAAAAAACGGCAACGCGAGTTTTTTAAGCAACGCGTAGTCGAGAATGACCATCATCGCGCATGCTGCAAAACCAAGTGCGCACCAGACGAGTTGCATCTGGAGCAGATGCGCGCCGACTTCGGCATGGACATGGGTGCGATTATTCACCAGCACCAGCCCCAGACTCGCGCTGTAAATCATCACCAGCCCGAGCCCGAGCAGGGCGGCTACGCAAATTGCCAGAGTTGTGACGGCGACTTTCATTTCAAATTTTCAAAACAAACGCCGACCGTATTTTTACGCCGACGCTTAATGCGCAGGCGTCGGACTCGGTGCAGGCGTGGCTGTCGCGGGCGAAACCACCGGCGTAACTGGAGCAGGAGTCGGAGTTTCTGTTTCCGCCTTAGCCGGAATCTTCAATTTCTGGCCAACCTTGATCTTCGTCGTGGACAGGTTGTTTTCAGATTCAATCGCCTTGACGGTCACGCCATCATATCGCTTGGCGATTTTTGTCAGTGTGTCCCCTGACTTGACGGTGTAGGTTTCTTCGCTGGTGCCTGTCGCGGTTGTCATGTCAGTTGTCGCAAGCGCTGGCGCTCCACCGGCGGCGACGGGGATCACAAGCTTCTGGTTGACTTTCAATTTTGTGGGAACTACTCCGGGATTCGCATCCTCAAGCGACTTCACTGTTATGCCATTTTTCTTTGCGATCTTTCCAAGAGTGTCGCCTTTGGCAACGGTGTATTCGCTAGTCGTAGGCTCCGGCGCGAGCGGCGGCGGCACAACAACCTGATTCGTCGGAATTGGCGGAACAATGGCTGTCGAATTGGTGGCTTCCGTCGGCGATGTGTTTGTATCGCCAGAAGCCAAGTTATTCGTTTGATCGCTTATCTGCGTGGTATCAGGATTCTCGGCTTCGCGCTTGCATCCTTGGATGAGCATCGCGGTCAAACCGCAGACACCGACGGCGAGCACGCAAAAAACGGCGAGCTTCATGCGCGAGCGGCGTTTTTCTTGTTCGAGCAGGGAACCTTGGGGAACGAATGGATTCGGGTTGTTCATGAGTTTGGCGCTATTAGCGTCCTTTCTTCGAGGTCTGTTTTGTTTGTTTGATTTTTCCGCGACGAAACTTTCCCTCGAAAAATTTCGCGACGGTTTAAATTTATTCTGTTCATTTTCACTTGCACCAGGCCTCCGCAATAACTCCTGTCGGCGGGGAAAATTAAAAATGCCTCGCCGCCGACTGCGCGCCTTGCTGCTTCCGGCAGAATTTTTAACAGTCGCGCGACCCGCGCGCAAGACGCAAAACGCATTTTCTCCAATGACAATGTTGCTTTCATCTTAATTTCAAGGTGGCAAGCGCGACCACCGCGCACAACACGCACAAAATGTAAAACCGCATCACCACCTGCGATTCATACCAGCCCTTTTTTTCAAAATGATGGTGCAGCGGCGCCATCAAAAAAATCCGCCGACCGGTTCCGGTCCGCATCCGCGTGAAACGGAACCAACCAGTTTGCAGCAAAACCGAAAGCGCCTCCAGCACGAACACGCCGCCCGCAATGACGAGGACGAACGGCTGGTGAATAAGAACAGCGATAATCCCAAACGCGCCGCCAAGCGCAAGCGAACCCGTGTCGCCCATGAACACCTGCGCCGGATGACAATTATACCACAAAAATCCCAGTCCAGCACCAATCATCGCTGCGCAAAATACGGTCAACTCTCCCGCTCCGCTGACGTATGGAATTTGCAGATAACTTGCGATTTTTACGTTGCCCGCGACATATGTGAAAACCAGAAATACAAAGGCCGTGATAAGGGTGCAGCCGATGGCAAGGCCGTCGAGACCGTCCGTCAGGTTCACCGCGTTCGAGCTACCGACGATGGCGAGCAGCACAACGAGCACACCGACAATTGCGCCCGCTGCAATCGGAAATTTGCAAAACGGCAGCATCAAATCGCTGACCAAATTGCTGTGAATCACGTTTTTATTTCCCAACAATTCGCTCGTCGCCGGAAGCTTCAAAAGATATATTCCGACGAACAATCCAAGCCCGGTCTGAACCAGAAGTTTCACGCGAGGCGGAGTTCCGCCGCCACTTTGCTGTATTATTTTTGCGTAGTCGTCGTAAAACCCCAACCCCGACAAAACCAAGACCGCGAGCAACGCCAATTCCACCTGCGCGTTCCACTGCGTCCACAGCATCGTCGAGAAAACCAGCACCGCCACGATCAAAACGCCTCCCATTGTCGGAGTTCCTTTTTTGCTCAAAACGCGTGCGGCCAGACCGCCGGCTTCTTCCGCTCTGTCCTTGTAATCCTGCCCAAACTTTAGCGTCTTAAGCCAGTGAATGATTTTTGGCCCGAGCCACCAGCTTAACACCAGCGCCGTGACCGCCGCTCCCGCACTGCGAACAGTGATGTAGCGAAACAGGCGCAGGAACGAGAACCGGCTTTCCCAAGCCGTCCCGTGCGTCCAATCCAAAATTTGCTGGCTCAAATAATAGAGCATTTTTGTTTCACGATTTTTCCGACTTCAACGTCTCCGAAATTCTTTCCAGTCGCGACGCTCTTGACGCCTTCAGCAAAACCACGTCTCCAATTTTTAAAAATTTTCTGATCACAGTCACCGCCGCCTCGATATTTTCAAATTCAATTACGCGGCTTAATCCCCCGTCTCGGGCGGCGTTGCCCGTGACTGCGGCCATTTTTCCAACGGTGAACAATTGACCGATCTTCAATTCCGCCGCGCGCCGGCCAACTTCAGTGTGCGCCACTTCGCTGTGCGCGCCTAGCTCTTCCATATCGCCCAGAACCGCCACGCGCCGGCCTTGCAGCGGCAAATCACACAACGTTTCCAGCGCGGCAATTGTCGAATCCGCATTCGCGTTGTAGGCATCGTCCAGCACGCGAACACCGTTCGCTTCCCAAAATTGCAGCCGCATTTTTGGCGGCTTGCAGTCGGCCAGACCTCTTTGAATTTCATCGCAACTCAAGCCGAGTTCCTCGCCAACTGCAATCGCAAACAAAGCATTCGTTACCTGATGGCGGCCGAGCAAATTGATCCGGTATTCGCCGCAAAACTCCTCTTTCAATGTTTGCACTCGAAACGTAACGCCATTTTTGTCCAGCCGGATTTTATCCGCTCGCCAATCATTGCCTTTTCCAAGCCCGACACGGATAACTTTCGCCTTCGTCCTCCGGGCGATTTTATCCGTCCATTCATTATCGCCGTTTACAAATAGTGTGCCATCCGCCGGCAACAGTTCCGAGATCCATCCTTCCTCGCGAGCTACGCCCGCAATGTTGCCAAAAAATTCCAAATGCTCGCGTCCGATATTTGTCAGCACGCCAAATTTTGGCCTGATCATATTCACAAGCGGAGCGAGTTCGCCCGGATGATTCGTTCCGGCTTCCACGACGGCAGCTTGATGCGATTTTTTCAGCCGCAACAGCGTCAGCGGGACGCCGATATTGTTATTGAAACTCGCCTCGCTCCACAGTGTCGAAAATTTCTGGCGCAAAACCGAAGCGAGCAATTCTTTCACCGTCGTTTTGCCATTTGAACCAACGACGCAAACAACCGGCAATTCAAATTGCCGCCTGTGAGCTGCCGCCAGTTTTCCGAGCGCGATTCTAGCATCGTCCACGAGTAAAATTGCAACGTCTGCCGCGACTTTGGACTTTGGATTTCGAACTTTGGATTTTTCCACGACGACTGCTGAAACATTTTTAGCCACAACTTCGGTCAAGAAATCATGGCCGTCGAATTTTTCGCCGCGAATGGCAAAGAACAAGTCGCCTGGGTGTGTCTGTCGCGAATCTATGGAGACATTTTTCACCATAGTTTCAGACTTGCCGCTCATGATTTCGGCGGCGCAAGCTTCAGCGACAAATTTCAAAGAGCGTTCTTCCACAAAATTTCAACGTGAAACGCCTGCAGCCACAAGTAGCGCTGGCGAATTTGGCGCCTGCATATGTTCATCCGCTGGAATGTTCAAGTAGCTCGCGCAGCGCTCGGCGACATTATGGAAAACCGGGCCGCAAAGCGCACCGCCGAACGCGCGTCCGCCTTCCTTCGGTGAATCCATCACGATTGAAATGCAAATCTTCGGATTGTCCGCCGGGAAAAAACCAATGAAAGAAACAACAAAGCGATCGTTCGCATATTTTCCGTCCTCGACTTTCTGCGCCGTGCCGGTTTTTCCGGCGACGACGTAATCCGCAAGGCGTGCCAGCGGAGCGGTGCCTTCATCCGACACGACGGTTTTCAAAGCCTCAACCATCTGCTTGGCGGTGTCTTCACTGACAACACGGCGGACGGCTTGCGGCTCGTATTTTTGCACGATATTTCCTTCGCTGTCCTGAAGTTGTTTCACGAGCATCGGACGCATTAGCACGCCGCCATTGGCGATCGCTGAAATGGCCATCGCCATCTGCAATCGCGTCACGGCCACGCCCTGCCCCATCGGAATTTGCGCAATGGAGTACTTTCCCCACTCATTTGCCGGACGAACAAAGCGGTGTGCGCTGACTTCACCGGGCAGCGGAATTCCCGTGGCCGCTCCAAATCCAAAATCGGTCATGTATTCATAAAGCCTCGGTGCCTGAAGTTTTATCCCAATTTTTGATGCGCCAATATTTGACGATTTTTCCAAAACCTCCCAGACAGGAATGTTGCCGAGATGATTGTGCTCCGCGTCGTGTAATGTGATTCCACCGTAATGAAAAAGCCCGTTCTCACAAAACACCGTGTCATTGAGCGAAACAATGCGGTCGTTCAACGCACCGGAAATGACAATTGTCTTGAACGTCGAACCGGGCTCCATCACGTCACTGATAACGCGGTTCGGCTCGTTGTTCGTATTAATGGATTGAAGATTGTTCGGGTCAAAATTTGGGAACGAAGCCATCGCAAGAATTTCCCCCGTGCCCGGACGTGTGATGATGCCGGTGATGCCTGCAGGCAAGTGCTCTCGCATCGCATCGGCAAGTTCCGTCTCCAAAATGTTCTGCACCGCCGTGTCAATCGTCAGCACGACGTTCAAACCATCGCGCGCCTGAACATCCTCGTCCCGATAGGCGGTCAACTCGTTTTTACGGCTGTCCATTCCCGTCACACGCCAGCCGGAAGCGCCTTCAAGCTTGTTGTCGAAAAATTTTTCGATGCCGTCGTAGCCAAAAAGTTCAGAGGTGTTGTTCGTGGTTTGTTTCGTGCCGACAAAGCCCAGAACATGCGCCGCTAGCGCTCCATTTTGATAAACTCGCAATTGATCATCCTCTCCAAAAATCGCGTGTTGCCGTAAATTGAAGGCGACGTTCCTGAAATCAACCCGCTCCGTTTTTGACATTTTGCTCAGGTCAATTGCCAGCGGCAGATTTGTCATGGTGCAATAGATTTTCTGCCACGTTTCGTCGGAAACTTTTCGCTGAAGCACGGCATATTGATTTGTGACCGTCTGGCCCTTTGAATTTTTCATCAGGCGCGGCTGCAATTTTTGAAGCAAATCCGCCTCATTCATCTGCAACAGTGGAGCGAGCGCGTGTGCGACGGCGGCCTGCTGGTTCCCTATGAGCAACGGATTCGCGCAAACGGTTTTAACCGGAACTGTCGTCGCCAGAAGATTTCCGTTCACGTCCAGTATGTCGCCACGACGCGCAGCCTGCGGAATTTTTTCCTGCGAGCCTTTTTCCGCGAGCGCACCGAGTTCAGCGTGGCGCCACAGTTGCAAATCCACGAGCCGTAAGCCCAGCCCGATGAACGCCAGCACCACTAGTGCCATCATCGCCACAGTCCGGGCGAGTTGTTGTCCGCGATTTTTCATACTAAAATGGCCAGCCGCCCGTGGCGATCGGTTCCTCAACCAACGGCGTCACGAGCGGCGGCCAAAATTTTGCTTTATTGAGACATTGCGTCAATTGGCCGCGCGGCGAATTGTCGCGTCATATTTTTAATCACCGGCATTGAAATCGCAGGCTCGCTCAGCCGGACAACCTGCATCGGCTGCGCGGGCGAAAGTCCCAAGTTTAATTCCTTCGCACGCTCGTCCAGTTTCACCGGCGAACGCAATTCCGCGAGATCTTTTACGCGCTGATCGTCGTCTTTCTGCAATTGCACCAGGCGGATTTCCTTGTCACGAATTTGTTTGCCGAGTTCATAAATCTGCCCTTTCTGCCAGACGTAACCGACCGCCGCGCCCGCGATGACAAAGCATGCAAAAAACGCCGCCAGCGCCGGACCGAACCGGATTGCCGCAGCCTGGTTTTTTTTGTTTTTCGCCATATCAGATTTTTTCCAAAATTCTCAACTGCGCGCTCCGGCTGCGCGGGTTTTCCCTCAATTCGTTTTCGCCGGGCAAAACCGCCTTGCGCAAAACCCATTTCAACTCCGGTTCATGCGGCTGGCGCAATTCCGGTACGTCCACTTCGCCGCTGAACGTGTAATCACGCGCTTTCTCGCGGCCAAAATCTTTCACCACGCGGTCTTCAAGCGAATGAAACGTGATGACCGCCAGCCGTCCGCCAGGCTTCAAAATTTTTACCGCCGCTTCCAACCCGCGTTTTAAAGAGCTGATTTCATCGTTCACTGCAATCCGCAGCGCTTGAAAAACCTTTGTCGCCGGATGCGCCTTTCTTCCGGCGCGCGGGGAAATTCTTTCAATCATCTCTGCCAATTGCAGCGTCGTCTCAAATTTTCTTTGTGCGCGGTCATGCATAATTGCCTTTGCGAATCGCCGCGAATCGCGTTCGCCTCCGAACTCCCAAAAAAATTTCGCCAGTGTCTCGGCGTCTTCGCCGTTCACCAAATCCGCCGCCGTCAGCGGCTGGCGGTTGTCCATCCGCATGTCCAGCGGGCCGTCAAGCTGAAAACTAAATCCACGTTCCGCCGAATTCAGTTGCGGCGAGCTGACGCCCAAATCCAGCAGCACACCGTCACAGCTTTTTTCCGCAATCCAGTCCGCCAGTTCCGCAAAATTTCCGCGACGCAAATCAAAGCGCCCGGCAAATTTTTCCGCCAACCGCTTTTTGGCGGCTTCAACCGCGACGCCATCGCGATCGCACCCAGACAGCCATCCAGTCGGCGAACTCTCCGCCAATATGCTCGCGGCGTGGCCAGCCCCACCGAGCGTGCCGTCGGCGTAGCACCCGCCCGCCTTCGGCTTCAGCGCGTCCAAGACCTCCGCCGCCATCACTGGTTTGTGAATGAATTCTGGCACTGCCCATTTTTTGTTTTGGTTAAAGCGCCGTCACTTTTAAAAGCCGTTCGCCCAAAATCTCCCAAGATTTTTTTGCGGGCTGCAAATCAGGCATGTCAATATTGGGTGCAGGACGTGATTTCATTGGAACAATTTCCACGTCTGCGTCGGTCAAATCGTTGTGGACGACTTTTACACTGTCCAAGGAAAGTTCGGCTTGCACAGCAGGGCGCGAAAAACATTTCACTTCTTCCTGCGAACCGCGTAGCATCGTCATCGGATTTAATTTCGTCGTCCAAGTCGCCAGGGATTTCGGCGACGAAGAAATTACGGGCATTTTTTGCGTCTTCGCCCACGTCGGCGTGGAGATTTTTCCCAAGGGAGCAACTGGATTTTCCAGCGGCAACTTCGGCGATTCAGTTTGCCCTAGAGTCGTAAAAGGATTTTTAGGCGAGACAAATTTCGGAAGATAAGCCTGTTTGCTTTCACGATACGCGACTGCGCCGCGTCCGCTGACCAGACTTTTTCCAGCTGCTAGTAGCTTTCCAAGTTTCATATTTTTATTCCATGAGTTTGAAGGCCTCGGACGCGAGAACCGCGTCTGCAGCCTTGACGTTTTCGTGACGGGACGGATTCCAAATCTCAAAGCGGTCGAGCAAGCCGACGAACACGGCTTCGTCCTTGATGCCCGCCGCACGCGCCATTTCTTCAGGCAGACAAATCCGCCCGGCTTTGTCCAAGGTCACCTGGACGGATTCGCTTCCGATAAATCGTTTCAGAACAACCTTGTTCGGGTTGCCGTTTGGCATCGCGTCAATGTCCGCCTTCAGCTTCGCCATTTCCGTCGGCGGCAAAACGCGCAGGCAGGTTCCGGCTTGATGCTGCGGCCAAAGAATCAGGGTCAGTTCGGTGCCCTCGCTTTCAGGCCGCCATTTTGCAGGAATCTGAACGCGCCGCTTCTCGTCCACTCCATGCCGATAGAGCGAATTGTAATAACTCGGCCCGTTTGTTTTCGCCGCACTCATTTATTCACCGAAATCTTAAAAACGGTCTTGTAACCCACAACACCCCACTGTTATCCACTTTAACCCACCCGATGTCAACTAAAATGTGACGGAAAAATGACGGTTTATTAGAAAGTTATTCACAATTCTGAAATGACCTGCATTTGCCACAAATCTCAATTATGTTTTCCAAATGCCTTTCTGCTATGTTTTCGCCCGATGCGAACCGCAGATTTCCATTTCGAACTGCCGCCAGAGCTGATTGCACAATATCCCGCGAACAAACGGGATGAATCACGGCTTCTTGTTTTGCACCGGAAGGAAAACCGCGTTGAACATCTTCATTTTCCTGATTTGACAGCTTTTTTCCGCGCGGGAGATGTGCTTGTGCTCAACAATTCCCGCGTAATCCCAGCGAGGCTGCGCGGAGTGAACGCAAAAAGCGGTGGAAAATTTGAAATTTTGCTGCTCGAAGAAAATGAAAAAAATGATTGGTGGGTGATGATCCGCCCTGGAAAAAAAGCAAGGATTGGGACACAAATCATTTTGAGCGATGCAAACAGTCAGCCGACAAAAATCGCCGCCACAGTTTTATGCGCCAATTCAGAATGTCACCGCCGTCTGAAATTTTCCGGCACAAACGATTTGCGTGACGAATTGGATTCGCTCGGTGAAATGCCTTTGCCACCCTACATTCATCGCGACAACAAACTTGCTGAGGATAAAAACCGTTATCAAACCGTCTTTGCCAAAACCGCCGGGTCAGTCGCCGCGCCGACGGCTGGTTTGCACTTCACGCCGGAATTGCTGGAAGAAATTCGGGCGCGTGGCGTGAAAATCTGTTTCGTGACATTGCACGTCGGACTCGGAACTTTCCTGCCGGTGAAATCCGAAACGCTCGCCAATCATAAAATGCACGAGGAAAGGTTTGAAGTCTGTGAAGATACGGTCTGCGCCGTGAACGAAGCAAAAAGGTCCTGCAATCGAGTGATTGCAGTTGGGACGACAACTGTTCGTGTTTTGGAAACCGTCGCCGCCCAAAATGGTGGAACACTCAATGTTTATAGAGGAAAAACAAACATATTCATTTTTCCGCCGTTCAATTTCAAAATCGTGGATGCGCTGTTGACAAACTTCCACCTGCCCTGCTCCACTTTGCTGATGCTCGTGAGCGCGTTTGCCACGCCGGATGAAATTGCCGGGCGTGAAATGGTTTTGTCCGCCTATGCCGGGGCAATCCGCGAACGTTACAGATTTTTCAGCTATGGCGACGCGATGCTGATTTTATGAAAAGGAAACTGCCGTTTGTTTTTTCCAATTTCGCGATGACAGCCGATGGCACCATCGCCTTTGCCAGAGACAATTTTGTTCCGTTTGGCAGTGCGCGCGACCACGAGCGAATGATGGAATTACGGGCTACGGCGGATGCCATCATTTGCGGTGCAACAACCGTGGCGGTGACAGAAACGATCTTGGGAACGGGTGGTGAAAAATTTCGAAGGCAGCGGTTGAATAATCGTTTGGCGGAATATCCCTTGCGAATTGTCGTGAGCGGGTCGGGTTCGATTGACGCGGGCGCGCCAATTTTCAAGAAACATTTTTCGCCGGTGATCGTTTTTACAACGGGTCGAATATCAAAACCCAAACTGAAGAATTTGTACATGGTTGCCGATCAAGTAAAAATCTGCGGTAGAGATGAAATTAATTTTCGGTCTGCCTTCATCTGGCTACGAGCAAATTGGAATGTGAGGCGTTTATTGTGTGAAGGCGGCGGCGAGCTTCACGGCGCATTGATCCGCGCCGGTTTGGTGGACGAATTGCACCTAACGTTTTGCCCAAAGATTTTTAGCGGGCGTGATGCGCCGACTATCGCGGATGGCAAAGGATTTTTAAATCTGTCGGATGCGGCGCAATTCAAATTGAAGTCGAAGAATCTTGTAGGCGACGAGTTATTTGCGGCTTTTTCACGTAAGAAATAGCAGTTTCTTCTGCCGAGTTATTCACAATGCGATTTTTTGAAAATTTAGCCGTGGCGAAAGTGTTTGTTTTAAACTATTGCAAATAAACGAATTAATAAAGGCAGGATGGCTTTCGCCATCCTGCCTTTTGACAGACTTTATTAATTATTGACTCTCTAGGATATAGAACTGCGCCGTATTGGTCGCATTCGGATCTGAGAACTGATACTGACCCGGCGAAACTTCAGTTGCCGTACCAAGATTCGACCATTGATTGATTGGAAGAGCTACGTTTGTCGTGGCCAGCACTGAAAAGCTCGCTCCAGGAGTGTTTGTGAAGTTGAGTTGGAATGGCACACTGCTGCCACCTGATATAATTCCCGATCCAGAACCAAACTGCGGAGGTGTGACTGTAAGCGTGCTAAAACTGATGTCACCACCGAGATTCGTTCCCGCACTGTTGGTGGCTACCAGCTCGTAGTGATACGTTCTTCCTTGCGACAAATTCACAACAGGAGCCGCAACCGAAGCTGTGATGCTAGTTGTATTTGTCGCGCTGAAGTTGCCGTAACTCGTGTCGACTCCATACTCAAACCAGTATGTGGTGGTACCGCCATTTGGATTAATCGAGCCTTCGAAAAGTGCTCCTCCTGCGGTGATGCTCTGTGGTGCCACCGTAGTTACTGTCGGAGCTGTCACCACAGGATTGACCGTGATGCTGGTGCCATCAACCGCACTTGTCAGACCGCTGCTGGTGAACGTCAACTTCAGACCATTTTGCGCCGTCGTCGGGGCTGCCAAACCGTTGAACGTGACCACACCATTGACAGCCGTGGCTGTCAAAGTACCGGTCAATGAACCCATCCCAGTACCCACAGCGGCCGTTACTACTATTGAACTGTTAGTTCCCAGCAAGTTACCATTGGCATCTTCGATATAAACCACCGGTTGAGTGGAGAACGTCGCGCCCGCAAGAACTGTCGAGGACGGCTCAGTGGTCACCACCAGCTTGCTGGCGGCACCTATTGTAACCGTCTGCGCAATCGAGTTGGTGCTGTAACCCGTGGCACTGATCACTATGGTCTTGGTGCCATTGGTCTGGAGCAGTTGCGATTTGGAAAGATTGAACACAATCTTGCCTGCCTGGGTCGTGTCATACGCAGCGCTCGGGAGCGTCTGACCGTTGACCGTGATGCCGGTGATGGCGGCACGCCAAGCCGGATCATCCGGTGTGTTTGTGACAGTGATGAGATTGTTCACCGGAGTTGCTGCCTGCGCCGTGAGAATCGGCGGCGGAATCAACTCGGTGGCATTCGGCGTCTGCTGTGGCACAAACGTGAGCCCCGCGATGTTTCCGTTGGTGGAGGTATATATCGTGTTAGTCGAGATGAGGTTGAGAGTCCCGCCAGCCGTCTGGTCAGTCAAGCGAATGATCTTGTTGTTGCCATTGACGTAGAACAGATAGACGCCACCGCTGCCGTTGGTGGTGGCGAACAACGTGTCGCCGCCATCCGTGTTGGTCCATGATCCAATGTTTATCCAGTTGAAATCACCAGCAATGGAACCGGAACCCGTCCCACTGGGTCCAGTCATTTGCCACTTGCTGATGACTCCCACACTACCAGATACCTGATCCAGAACGTAAAGGATGCTGTAATCATTTCCGTTTGTGGATACGATATAGAAATCCTGGGCAACGCTATCCGAAGGCGGTGTTTCATGCCCGATGTTGAAGACAGAATCAGGATTTTGGCTGGAAGGAGGGGTTGTGTAGTCCAAACCAGTCCCGTCGGCATTGTAACCACTCGAAAAGATAAACACGGATGCGGTGGGCGGGTTGGCCACTTTTGCCGTTTCCACCCAGCACACGCCGCCAAAGGATCTGGTGCTGATGTTGTTTTGCTGATAAAGATTATAGTTATAAGTGCCGTTATCAGCGATGTATAGTCCGCCTTTGTCATCAATGAGGTAGTGGCTGCTGTCGGGGCTGCACGCTGCACGAGCCTGGCTGCCACCATACGAGTTGGACACATATTTTGCACGCAAGGCGAAGCCGTTGGTGTAATCCAAGGTGCCCACCCCGCGGTTCAGATTGAAGCCTTCATCCGGGTTCGCCACCGAACTGCCATCCGTATAGCCTGGGAAGACTATTTCAGTGCCGTTGTCATTGAGAGTGAGGTGGCCTCCGGAACCGGCGTTGTCCGTGCGCAGCGCGTTTGTGCCGGTGGCACTGATGGGAACGATGTTGACCGGGCTGGTCTGGCTGGCGGCCGAGGGTTTGACTTCAATGAAGCTCATCGTCGAATTTTTCGCCGACGTGTCCGCTTGAAGAACCACCAGATTGCCAGGCGTGAACGGAACGGGCGGTTTGCCGATGACAAATGATGTTGAATTGGTCACTGCAATCGGGCCAGCGGTCACCGTGAAGGTGATGGCCGCATTTGCAACCGCCGTCGAGCCGCTGACTGTGGCGGTCAAATCGGTGTAGGTGCAGGCACCGTTGTAGATGGCTTGGGTCACAGAACCGCCCAACACCCACGTCGGCGGCGAATTGCTGACGGTGGCCACCACCTGCATATTGGGATAGGTGTTGGTGGTGGGATTGTAAAACTGGTCAATGCACGTGAACGAGGGTTGAACGGTCAAGGTGCCGGTGCTGGCCGACGGGCCGCCGGGCTGAACGTAGTTTAGCCTCACGAACGCACCGGGTGTGACCAATTGCGTGACCTTGGCACTGGTGTAGTTGGTGGCAAAGATGACAATGTAATCAGTTCCAGCCACCGTCAACGGCGCTTGATTCGTGTTCTCCCCAGGCTGTGCAGTCGGCGTAAAGACGATATTGGACGAAGTAATCGTAAAACTGGCATGATTGGTCAATTTAACACCATTGACATAGATGACACCGATGTTCTGGCTCCAAGCCAGATTGTTAGCAAAAGTATTCGTGAAGGAATGATCCACCGTGGCCGAGGCGGCGGGCGTGATGGCTGGCGCGATATTTCCGGTATATTTGCCGTTGACGGCCACGTTGTCCAAGCGACAGTTGCCGGAATTGTTGTTGTAGGGCTGATAAAGATAATTTACGCAATCCGCGCCGGTGGCGGCATTAACAATCCGAAAACCGAAGTGCGGATTGCCAGCCACGTTGGGAAAGCCAGTGAAATCAACGATGCAGTTGTTGAAAAAGATGGAACCATAGTTGTTGAAGAACATCGTTCCGTCTACTGTATTCGGGCTATAAATGCCACTCCCGCTCTGGGTCAATCCCGGGGATTGAAAGCCACTGGCGGACGAATTGGTCATGACGAATGTCGGATTCAGCGCGTAAGCCAGCGTATTGGCCACATTGGTTGTCGTCCAGCCGTTGGTGGTGTATTCCACGCACATTTTCGCCTCACCCTGGGTCGTAAAGTAAAGGTCGAACGACAGCATGATGTTGGTGTAACCCGTCGTGTCCACGTCAAACTCGCCACCCTGGCTACCAATCGGCTGTGTGGAAAGCCAGCCGTTGCCTTTCTGCCCACGCAGACGCCAGACATTTTGACCGGCGGCCCCGGTGGAGCTGTAAGGCACTCCGTTTGCAGTAATATCTGCGGCATTGGTGCTAAAATTACCTGTTGTAGCAAAAGTGGTGGAAACTAAATGGTTGGCTGGTGTCCCAAAGCCGAAGCATGCGGCGGTCGCCGAGAGGACGTTGGAGATTTCTGGAAAAGGATTGTTGTATGGAGCGATCACGCCTTCACTATCAAAGGTCCAATCCGCTGCGATGTCGAACGGCACGCCTTGGATGACAACGTTGTCAAACGTCCAGTCGCCGCCGCCGGAGTCCTGATAGTTGACGCCGGTCGTGTCGGGACAGTTCGTTCCGTTGGCTGCGTTCACAATGCGTATGGCAAAATTGGGGTTGTTGTCCGCCCAGGAAATGCCGCTCAAATCGACCGTGACATTGGTATTCCAGACAGCGACTCCGCTGCTATTGGTCAGAATCAGGTAGGTGCCAGCGACAATATGGTTGGTCGTAATGCCATTAGTGGCGAGCACACCGGAACTGCCCGGCGACGTGATATTGGCATTGAACCAGGTCAGGCCATCCGGCGAGTATTGCACTTGAAGATAGGCCTCGGCATTGGTCTGGGCGTAAACGTCAAAGGAAAGTTGAACCTGATAATAGCCCAGCGTGCCGACAGCGAACTGCGCACCTTGGGAGCCGATGGCACTATTGGTGGACCATCCGCCGGTGACTTCCCAGGCGTTGGTGCCATCCGTGGTGCCGGTGGAACTCCCCGGCAAGCCCACAACCGTCCCAGTGGACAGGCCGACAACACTGGCAGTGCCAGTGTTGGAGGTGGCGGCGGGGCTGTTTGTTATGGTGCCTGCTGTATAGTTATCAAACGTCCACCCGACGAGGGTGTTGGTTTGGGCTTGCACCGCCGTCAAGGTGGCGAGCAGCATTGAAGCGATGCAGGCGAGGTTTTTTATTTTCATTTTAAGTGTTGGTTGTTTTTTGTTGGACTCCTATTAAATCATTCGCACTACATTTTGTGCTGTGGGCATTATCCAGTTTCAGGTTACAAGAAAACGACTCGCGGGTGACTATTCAGTGACAATATTAAATGTGTGGCGAACCCAGCTTGTCATGTCTCCAACACGTAACTTTCCTGACATTCATTTGTAACGTACGGTTGCCAGAATGGTGGCAGTGAAGAGGCTTAATTATTCAAACACAAAGAACAAACACAACCGCGGGTTCACTCTCATTGAACTGCTGGTGGTCATTGCCATCATAGCAATCCTGGCCGCAATGCTCCTGCCGGCGCTGGCCAAAGCCAAGGCCAAGGCGCAACAGATCGCATGCTTGAACAACTTGAAGCAGTGGGGTCTGGCCGATAACATGTATGTGGACGACAACAACGAGAGATTTCCCTATCCAAGATATCAAGCTAGTTATGCTGGCAGTTCCAGTCCAAATGCTCAAGATACACCCACCTGGCAGGAAATTTACGCCTATGGCGGAATGACTCCTCCCGTGGGTAACGATGTCTGGTTCAATGCCCTGCCTCCCTATATCCACAGCAAGACTATGTATGAATGGGCAACTGGCGTTTACAAAAGCCAGTTTAACCAAGCCTTCTCCAGCGGCATGACCATTTTCACCTGTCCGACCGTCCTCGCCCAAGGATATGACGCCACTGATGTTACTACGAGTGATATGAGCCTGGCCGACCGACCACTGTTTTCCTTCGGCATGAATTCCAAGATGACCGTCATCGAAACACCCGTTGGCAGCACCGATGACCTCCCTTGCAAAACCACAATGGTGGTTCATCCTTCAGCCTTTGTATTGTTTGCGGATACCCGTGACCGTTCTAAGGAAACCCCCTATTCTTCCAGTGCGGCCAATGCTTATCCCGCAGGCAATTCCATAAAACTCGGCACGCCGCAATCTTATACCACGCGCTTCTCCTCCCGGCACAGCATGGGCGGACAGATCACCTTCAGCGACGGCCATGCCCAATTCTACAAATATAATTATGTCGTATCGGACGGCACGGCCGTTTACTCCAGCGGCCCTACGGCTGGATTAACTGTCAGTGCCGGCTATGACCCCGGCCGTCCAGACATCAATTGGGATTGTCAGGGAAACGCCATCATTCCGGCAAATGGGAATTAAAAAGCGGGTTGAAGTCGCGATTTATTACATCAATTTAAAGTCCGTTTTTATTTGTTAGTGGGTCGAAGCCGTTTTCGACTTTGCGCTTTTCGCCGGAGCTTTCCAAATATTCTTTTCATTTTTTGAATGAAAAGAAGGCCAATTTTTGTAATGCGATTCGCAACAAATGTTGAGCAATGCAGAGCCGCCGATCTGATAATCGAACGCGTTTGAAACATTCACTTCACATTTAACAAAAGGCTCCTTATGCCATATCAAGAAATCTCGGCAACCGTAACGGACAAACAAATGCAGACAGTCAAGGATGCGCTCACTGCCATCGAAACGGCGCTGCCCTTCCTCATCAGCCTTACCGATCAAGAGCGCAAGAAACTGCGCAAGACCGGTCCCGAACGGCTTCCCTTTGTGCAGGGCGCGGGAGTGGCCGCGCAGGACAATCCCGACATCCTGCCCAAAACATTCGACGCGGACGGGTTTGAAAACGCCGTGGCGCTCTTCTCGGCGATGACGGAAATCAACACGATTGTGTCGCAACTCTCCTCAAAAATTGACGACACGCGGCTGGCGGTGGGCGTGGAGGCTTTGAGCGGCGCCTCGGACGTGTATAACTATGTCAAGGCCGCCGCCACAAAGACGCCCGGACTCAAGCCGGTGGCCGACCAGTTGGGCCAGTTGTTCCAAAAAGCCGTCGCCACGCGCCGGGCCAACCAGAAAGTTCAGGCTGCCGCGAAGACCGCAAAATAAGACGGCGTTGACAATCTGAAAATCATTCCCCGCCCGCTTTGAAATTCCCAAAGCAGGCGGTTTTGCTTTGGGGCTGGACAAAAAGAGCCGGTTTTTGCTTAAGTGACTTGAAATGATGCAGTTAAGATCAAAAACGTCGTTCATCGGAAGAACGAAATCCTAGCTCCGATGAACGAAGTCGTAGATCGGAAGAAGGAAATCGCAGATTTGAAGAACGACGACTTTCATCAGATGAACGAACTCGTAGTCCGGAAGAAAGTGGACGTAGTTCCAATGGACGTGCTCGCAGCTCGTGGCAAGGAGCGCATTGTCCTGATGAACACGAAGGCAGTTCCGATGAACGATGGCGTTGTTCTCACGAACGTTCGGGGAGCATATCGGTCGGTCGGCGATCCAAGTTTGCAAACAACTCATGCTTCAATGATAGCTAACCTCGCAATTCAATTGTTCCACCGGTTTGAATTTAGCGTACACCAAGAAATCCTGAAAGTCGCGGAATTGTAACGTGTTTGACATCGGCTCGGAACAAGTGAAATTTACGATTTCATCAGTGATGGTTTTACTCGTAAAAAAATGAAAAAATTGCTTTTCCCGTTTCACCGCCTCTTCACTCCAATTTTATTTTCGCTGTCCGTCGCCGTCGCGCCGCTGCATGCCGCCGATACGATGGATCAAACGAACGCGGCGGTTCAATCCAGCCAGCTTCACTATCTCACCGGCAAGAAACCCAACGCCATTGAGCTGCTCGCGCCACCGCCGCTGCCGGACTCGCCGGAGCAGGCCGCCGACATGGCGGAAGTGCAGGCCGTTTATCACGCCGCCACAAGCAACGACATCGCCGACGCGTATTCCGAAAAGAAATTTAACATTTTCAACTTCACGCCCGCCATCGGCGATTTTTTTGTGGCCGGCAAATTTCCAAAGACCGAGGCCTTTTTTGACAACGTGCAGAAGGACGCCGAGACCGTGACCGACAATGCAAAGGACTTTTACAAGCGCCCGCGTCCGTATGTGACCGACCCCAGCCTCATCAACGGCAAGCTCGAAAAAAGCTTCAGCTATCCCAGCGGCCACTCGACCGAATCCATGGTGCTGGCCCTTGTCCTCTCCGATTTGTTCCCCGACAAGCATGACGCAATCATCGCCAAGGCGCGCAGCATCGGCTGGCATCGCGTGCAGACCGCGCGGCATTATCCCACGGACATCTACGCCGGGCGCGTGCTGGCGCAGGCCATCGTCAAGCAGATGGAGAAGAACGACGATTTCCAGAAGGATTTGGCGGAAGCGAAAGCTGAAATTGCCGCCGGACAGAAATAAGTTCCTTTACCGCATGTCTACCTGTCGGGGAAACATCCGGAATTGACCGCCAGCATAGATTTCAGACCTGCTAGTTTTGGGAGATAACTGCGGAACAGCGGATTCAAGCCGGTCTTTCTGAGCAAAGAACGATGGCTTATCGCCATTTCATGTTTGCTTGAGTACTTCACATATCCACGGGAAGTTTCATTGTACCTCGTGGCACGATTTTGATTTGGCTTAACTGTGATTGAAAAACAGACCGGGGAAACTGTCACCAGTTTCCCCGGTCTTTGCTTTCGCAAAATACTATTTCAATTCCAATATTCGGAACTGTTCGCTTGCCTTATGGCGAGACAATCAGCAGGAATCCGGCCTTGCCCGTCAGCGGCGTGTTCGTGTAGCCATAGCTTCCATCCGCGTTGAACGTGTTCGTATACACCGGCGTCCAGCCCGACAGCGGCAACGCCACGTTCGTCGTGCTCAAT
>Ga0302200_10000756_pt1 | contig 31830 bp, 26 predicted proteins | sample II_Bog_N3_1_FD_194585 | JGI IMG/M metagenome (GOLD analysis project Ga0302200, IMG submission 194585) | Peat permafrost microbial communities from Stordalen Mire near Abisko, Sweden - II_Bog_N3_1 | ecosystem: Environmental > Terrestrial > Soil > Wetlands > Peat | place: Sweden: Abisko... | reverse complement strand
AAGCGTGTTTGCATATTGAGGCGAGCCAAGGTTGATCCATGCCGCACCCCCATTGTCTGACCGGCTCAGGCTGGTATCCGCGCCCAGAGCGTAGATTCGTTGCACATTTGTTGGATCTACAACCACCCCCGTCAGAGCCTGATTGATGAAGCCTTGCAAAGAAACCCGTATCCATTTCCCCGCAGAAAATTTCCAGTACGCACGCAAGTATCCGTCCGTTGCTGAGTTTTCTACCACGTAGAGCGCATCCGTCGAGTCGATGCTGGAGCTGAGAGCCTGATGGCTCAGGCTCTTGCCGCTAACCGGGTCGGTTACGCCTGTCGAGATATCCGCCCAGGTCTCGCCTCCATCCGTGCTCTGATAAACATCGCCTCCGGCATCGCCGCTGTTCTGGATGCTGACGGCGTAGATCGTTTTGCTGACTTGACTGCCGCTGACTGTTACCGTGCCGGGGCCCTTGGCAAACTGGATATTGACAAACTCGATGTTAGTAGGCGGAGTTGACCCTCCACTTAGTGGATACTGCTTCCATGTTATCCCGTCATCCAGCGACCGCCAGAGCCCCTGGCTATCGCTCCCGTAATACAGCACGGCGGTGTTAGCGGGATCCACGACGAGCTTCTCCCCATCCATACGGTTTGGGCCGTTGGGATTGCCCACAATTGCCGCGGCCGACATGTTACCCGGCGTGAAGTTATTCCCGCCATCCACACTCTTATAAATCTCCACATAATTCGTGGGACACTGGATGTCGCAGCTATGCTCGGTGGGAAAGACCATGTAGACCACGCTGGTATTTGTCGGGTCCACGGCAATGCTATCCACGCCATACGAGCTCGGCGCATCGGTCTCCGGAGCAGACTGCACACCCGTCCCATTAGCATTGCTCACCCGCATCGGAATCCATTGCTGGGTCGAGTTATTCCACCTGTAAGGGCTGCCAACATCGGTGCGCGCGTAGCGAACTGTAGGGTCGAGCGGGTGAATCACCATGCCGACTACCCACCCGCCGCCCCCGATGCGAACCGGCTGCCACAGGTATTGGGAAGATAGATCGCTCTGTGCTTCGGCCCCAATGGCGATCAATAGCCCGAAAATAACCGGGAGCCCCTTCAGCCAGGATTTCAAGCAGGAATGAAAACGTTTGGAATACGGGACCGCGTGCTCCATTTGGGCGCCCAATCGTCAGCCTGAATTGCGAACCCTGTATTCTAGACCGAATACCCAAGCCTTGGCTTCCACGGCTTTTCTGGGCAGGAGGTTACCCAGGTATGTGACTGATACCATAAGAGTTATATGCAATTCTTACCATTCAGCCTCACGCCCCCGCCAGCCGTTCCAGAAGCGAATCGAAGTCTTCCAGACGTGCATATTCGATGATGACCTTGCCGCGCCCGTTGTGGTCGTCGATATTCACTTTTAACCCGAGAGCGCGCTGCAGGCGTTCCTGCACGTCGCGAATGTTGGGATCGATGGGAAGCTCCGGCTTCGACTCCTTCTTAGCCGCCTTCTCGGGATGCAACTGGTTTTGGACGTAATGCTCGGTTTGGCGAACAGAAAGCGAAAGTGAGAGAATCCGCTGCGCCGCCTTTTCAATCTCTTCCGGATGCTCGAACGCCAGCAAGGTCCGTGCGTGGCCAAAGCTCAGTTCGCCCGCCTCCACACGCGCCTGTACAGAACCTGGCAGCCGCAAAAGGCGCAGAAAATTGGCGACGGTGGCACGATCCTTGCCGGTGCGCTGCGCCATTTGTTCCTGTGTCATGTGGAATTCGCGAGAGAGCCGCTCAAAAGCGCGGGCCTGCTCCATCGGGTTCAGGTCCGCCCGCTGAAGATTCTCGACAATCGTGATCTCCATGGCCTGTTCGTCGGAGACCTGGCGTAGGATTGCCGGAATTGTGGTCTTTCCGGCGAGCTGCGAAGCCCGCCAGCGTCGCTCTCCGGCAATCAACTGGAAGCGGCCGTTGGCCTGCGGGCGAAGCAGAATAGGCTGGACAACGCCGTTGGCGCTGATGGAGGCGGCCAACTCGGCGAGCTGTTCCTCGTTCATGTGCGAACGCGTCTGAAAGGGATTGCGGTCGATCTGATCGAGAGGAACCTCGCGCGGTTTGCCGCCTTCGCCTTCAGTGGCGGCGGCAGCGGGAGCTTGCACACGCGGAAGAAGGGAATCCAGACCCTTACCCAACGCACGGCGTTTGGGATCGATAGTTGCGATTGTCATGTTTCTTAGTCCTTTACACCGGCAAAATCAAATGGAGTTCATCAAATCCTGCAAAGTTAACCCCCGGCCCTGCATTCAGGAGCCCGAGGCGCGGCGGCGATCAGGAATGTGGCCTGAGGCGAGCGTCCGCCGAACGAACAGCTTCCGGCTTGACCGACGCTGCTGTCTTGCGCGCGGCGCTTCGCGGGCTGTCCATGTGATTGCGCGCAAGAAACTCCCCAGCCAATTCAAAGTATGCCTCGGTTCCGCGGGATCGAGGATCGTAGAGGGCCACCGGCCTCCCGTGGCTGGGTGCCTCCGCGAGCCGGATGTTGCGTGGAATCACCGTACAGAATAGACGTTCGCGGAAGTACTCCCGCAGCGTCTGGGTTACTTGCTGGGCCAGGTTGGTGCGATCGTCGTACATGGTCAGCAGCACGCCTTCAATCGTCACGGATGGATTAAAGGCCGCGCGGACCCGCTCCAATGTCGATATCAGCTCGGAAATCCCTTCCAGTGCAAAGTACTCAGCCTGCATGGGAACAATTAGCGTGTCGGCCGCGGACAGGACATTCAGTGTGAGCAGGTCGAGCGCCGGCGGGCAATCCAGGATAATCAGGTCGAATTCGTCCCGGATCGGCTCGAGCGCCTGGCGAAGGCGCAATGCTCGGTCGTCGGAGCCGGTCAGCTCGATATTCGCCCCGGTAAGATTCTTCGAACCTGGCAGAATCGAGAGCTGCTCGATTTCTGTTGGGAGAATGACCTGAGTCGCGGCGGCATCCCCCATCAGAACGTCATAGATGGATCGACGGTTATCGTCGCGCTGGACTCCGAGGCCGGAAGAGGCGTTGGCCTGGGGGTCGCAGTCGACAAGCAGCGTTTTGAGTCCTTCGAGAGCGAGGCAGGCGGAGAGGTTAATTGCAGTAGTGGTCTTGCCAACCCCACCCTTTTGGTTGACAACACCAAGAATCTTTCCCATGGGTTTCAAGACTACCGGGCGGTGCGGTTTCAGGGTAGTGGTTTGCGCTGTGGAGAACGGGGCTAGCCTGTGGAAAGCGGTTTTTGCAGTCCGCGATGAGAGGCTGGCAAGCGGTTGAGCGAGAAGGGTTTGCGCAGCATCCGATCAGCGCCTGCCCGAGGAACGCGAAAAATGGCCTTCGGTGGAAAACTCTAGTGTTTTGATGACTGTCAATGGCTTGTTTGGGGGATCATTTTTCCATTTTGGTTTTTGCCCAATTTGACTCGCGATGCCCTCTGTTTCACGTGGAACATTCTCGCTCCGAGTTGATAAGCGAGAAGGTTCCACGTGGAACAAGAACCTGCAATCCAATCACTGCGCAGATCAACATTTCGGAGTACAATTCCCTTCGATTTCGCAGAACCTCGCTTGCCTCCGCCAAACGAAGTCTTCGGATTGTTCGCAAAACGAAAGAAAGGACCGACTTGAATACAATAAATGCTTTCATTGGAAGGATCGCGCAGCCTACTGCCGACGAGGTTTCCGCTGCTCTCGGACCCAAAGCGAATGTTTGGAACGAGTTGGTGGATTGGCTGGCAAAGCAGGGCGCAGCCGAACAGGAATGGAAATCCAGCTCCGCGAAGTATGGATGGTCCCTTCTACTTAAAAAGAAGAACCGAACCATCCTCTATATGATCCCGTGCGATGGATGCTTTCGAGCTTCCCTTGTGCTCGGGGACCGGGCCGTCGCAGCCGCGCGCCAGAGCGATCTATCCAGTAGCGCACTCAAGCTCCTCGACGAGGCACCGCACTACGCTGAAGGAACTGGACTTCGGCTCACTGTGAAGAGTTTGAAGGACTTGGCGTCCATTCGAAAGCTCGCCCTCATCAAGCTTGCAAATTGATTGTCCGCTCCCCGAGCCCAACCAGACGATCTTCGCTGCCTGGTAGCTGAACAACTCGATTCCAGGAAAACTCTGCGCCCCCGGCCGCCATTTGAAGACCGGCGAGCTCATCACCCGTTGTCATCAGCGCAAGCCAACCCTTGGGCGCAACCAGTTTGCTCGCAGCCTGAACCGCCTGCGGCATCCGGTCAACGGCCCGCAGGACCACGCAATCGAAGCGCTCGGAAAGTGTCTCCGCCCGTCCTGAATAAACTTTCGAGGAGATTCCGAGCACTCTGACAGCCTCTTGAAGAAATGCTGCCTTTCTGCCGTGCGACTCAGCCAGCGTTACAGCCATCTCCGGACGGCAGAGCGCAATCGGAATCCCGGGGAATCCTGCCCCGGAACCGAAATCAAGCAAGCTGACAATCTCGCCAGGCAGGGCGTTCCCGCAAGCAATCGATTCGACAAAATGGCGGGAAAGGATGCCTTCCTCAGTGCGAATCGCCGTCAAATTGATCCGCGCATTCCATCGGATCAGCAGCGAACAATAATCCTCAAAGCGCTTGGACAGCGCTGGCTCCAGCAATGGCTGTCCGGCGCCAGCAAGCAGGGCGTTCAGCCGGGAACCTGTGTCAGCTCCCTCGGCGGTCATGCAGGGGCAACCGAATCTTCAATCCTGCGCGGTTCCCATGCCTCGGCTGCTTCCGCAAACGCCGCAAATATCGCCCGGGAAAAGGCACTCACCGCGTAGGTGCGTTCAGGATGCCACTGCACCCCAACCACAAAGTGCTGATCTGAATCGAGTTCTACCCCCTCGATCACCCCGTCTTCAAGAGAAACCGCACTGATGAGGAGATTGTCGCCCGGTTCGCGGATAGCCTGATGGTGACTGGAGTTCACCAAATCCTCCTGCCTTTCCGTCGGCAAGAGCCGTGCCAGTCTCGATCCCTGCGCAATCCGGACCGGGTGCGCTTCGATCACCTCCCGGCCAGGCCGATGGTTTACCTGTGTCTTCAAATCCTGAATCAGCGACCCATTGCACCACACATTTAAGGTCTGCGCGCCGTGGCAAATGCCGAGGATCGGCTTGCGGAGATTGAATGCGTCCTGCAGCAAAAGCTCGTCGACAGCGGTCCTGGTGGCATCTACCTCGCCACACTCAGGAATCGGATCTTCGCCATATCTTTGGGGATCTACGTCAAACCCGCTTCCCGGCAACAATATCCCTTGGACACCTGCCAACAAGGCCGCAACACGATCCTGACGCTCATGAAGAGAAACAACGACCGGCGTAACCCCAACGGCTTCGAGGGCGGCCAGGTAAGCCGGCAGCGACCGCTGATTGTAATCGACGTCGCTGCCGGTGGGTTCGGGAATGGCGATTCGGATGGGCATCTCGTTAGTACACAGTGTAAGGCAGCACAGGACTTACGCGATAGCTCCCGCTCGCCCAGCGCGTCGGCACGGGCGCCTTACGATATCGAGACCGCTGTCTCCGCGCCGGCCAAAACACGCTGCCCGCGCAGTTCCTCCATCGCTTCACGCAGCCTCTCTGTCAGCTCGTCCGTTTGGCGCACGGTCATTCCCGTCGTCTCAATCGGCGCTCCCGCTGTCAGCGTAAGCTCTCCAGGGAAAAAGTGGCGAGTGTGGATCGGGAGCAGATCGTACACCCCGCTAAGGAAGATAGGCACCAGCGGCACCTGGGCGCGAATAGCGAGGTATGCCGCTCCGGAGAGAAAGTTCTGCAGTTCGCCGGTCGGCGTCCGCGCCCCTTCCGGGAATACGAAGAGTGGCATCCCGCTGCGCAAAGCCTTCACGCCGACCCCAAGGCTGGAAAGCGTTGTCCGCGGGTTGCGGGTATCGATCGGAATCTGTCCGGATCTATCTAAGTACCATCCTATGAACATGATAGGCCATAACTCCTTCTTGGCCAAAATGCGAAACTGGAATGGCAGCGCGCCAAAAACAACGGGCGTATCCATGTACGAAGTGTGGTTCGATGCGTACACGGCAACCGGGCACTTGGTCAGGTTCTTCGCCCCCCGGACAGTGAGAGAGCAGCCGCAACCCCACAACAGCCCCCTCGCCCAGAATCGCGCAATGCGCTGCTGCCAGCGGCCGTTCTTGTCGGCGTAGGAGACCAGGAGAGAAATCGAACCGCAGACGGCAGTCATCAATGCCATCACCGGAATATGAACCAGATTGGTGCGCCAACGGTAGAGCCGGGGCAACGGGTTCGGCCTTCGAGTCACGGTTGCACCCCGGTTCCAGTCAGCAACAGTGTGCGCGCCTCTCCAACCAGGTATACCGATCCAGAAACGACGATCAAGCCGCTCTCTCGGCCCTGTTCCCTTACCTGTTGCTCGGCGAGTTCGAGCGCCTGGGCCACCGACTCGGCGGCGAGCGCCGGCGTTCCTGTAGCCTTGGCCGCCGCCAGCAATTCGTCAACGGCAGCGGCACGGGCTGAATGGATGGGCGCCAGGATAACCTGCTCAAAGAGCGGAAATAGAATCTGCGCCATCTCCGCCACAGGCTTGTCTCGCAGGCAACTAAAGATCAACGTGCGCGGGCGCTCAGCTTCCCCGCTGCCAGGAGCCTCAGGATTCCTGATTGAGTTCAGGCCGGCACGCAGCGCCCATGCGCCGGCCGGGTTGTGCGCCACATCCAGTATCCAGTCCATTCCACCTTTGTGAATGCGCTCGAACCGAGCCGGCCAGCGCGTATTCCGAATCCCATCCGCAATGGATTCGGGTGTAATGGCATAGCCGTGCTTGCCTGCCAACTCAACCGCCGCGGCAATGGCCAACGCCAGGTTTCGATGCTGGTGCGCGCCCGTCAACGGCGAATCCACCTGGATGACGCTCCCCAGCGCTTCAACGGAGTACAGGCCCGCGGCAGCGGAACCGATGGTTGGCATGTAGGGCGCAGCCGTCACCCCGCGCACATCCAGTTCCGCGGCAACCTCGCCCAGAATCTGGTTGGCCTCCGGGTGCTGCGGCAGAGTAATCAAGGTTCCACCGCGCCGCAGAATTCCCGCCTTTTCCCGCGTAATGGCAGCGATGGTCGAGCCCAGCCACTCCGTGTGGTCGAGCGAAACATCGGTAACCACTGAGAGCAGCGGATCCACGATATTGGTTGCGTCGAGCCGTCCCCCCATACCCACCTCCAGCACCGCTATCTCCGCGCGCGCCTCGGCAAAGTACAAAAACGCCTGTGTGGTCAGGATTTCGAAGTAGCTGGGAAGTTGCGGAAGTCGCCCATCGAGTGCCAGTTGTCGCGCGGCATCGTGGACGCGAAAGTAGAGCGCGGCAAAGGCGTCGTCCTCGATCTCCACGTGATCCATGCGGATGCGCTCGTTTGCCCGCGCCAGGTGAGGCGAAGTGTAAAGGCCCGTCCGCAATCCCGAGGCGGTCAGGATCGAGGCCAGCGTGGCAGCCGTCGAACCCTTCCCATTGGTTCCAGCAATCAGCACGGAAGGAAAACGGTGGTGCGGATTCCCCAACGCATCCAGCAGAACTCGAATCTCGCTCAATGAGAATTTGCGGCGCGGCTGTCCGGAGCCCGTATAAAGCTCAGGCGCCATGGCGTTCAGTTGATCGACAGCCGCTCGATAAGACATGGAATGACTAGTATAAAAGGCCTTCGCCAACCCGCGCGGGCTCAGGTAGTCTCTGAGATCTCGGTTGAAGCACATTTGACGGCTACTGGGTGACTTCGCCCAATATTGTTTGGCCGCATTTTTCTCAAGTGTCAGGATACCTGCCAAAGGCTGAGTCGAATTCATACCAAGTCGTTTCTGAAGCACTGCGGGCCATACGCTCCCAACCTCGATTGCAGTGCCACATGTATTTTCACTCTTGATGTCGCCACCAGAGCATCCTTCAGCCACCGGGAGCATGGAAATGGCTGTTTTTCTTTGATAAATATAGTTAATATTTAGTCTTTTTAATAGTATAATTCGATAATAGAGGCAATATATTGTCTATTTATCTCAAGACAGTGCAAGAGGTGCGGACAGGAATTGCAAGGCGGTTCAAGGCCCGTCGTCTTGCCATGAATCTGACGCAGAGTGAACTGGCGACGCGCTCAGGTGTGACCTGGAGTTCGCTGAAGCGATTTGAGCGCGAAGGATTGATCGCGGTGGCTTCTCTTCTGAATTTAGCCCTGGTGCTGGACTGCCTTGACGATTTCGACAAGCTGGCCGTGGAAAGCCAGCCAATCCCAGCCGCCCAATCGCTCGACGGCCTGCTAGCCACGCCGGCGTTGCGCCGCGGTGCGACGGGCAGAAAAGGACGCAGCCATGCCATATAGCCCCACAGAGTTGCTGACCGTCAGCTTGGACGCACAAAATCATCGCCGCAAGGTTGGGCGTATCGCGTTCAAGGATAGGCGGGTTCTGTTTGAGTATGACGCCTCATTCCTTGCTTCAGGCGTAGAAATTTCGCCGATCAAACTTCCCCTCAGACCTGGAGTATACCTTGCCGACACCACGATCTTCGACGGCCTGTTTGGCGTATTCAATGACAGCCTGCCGGACGGATGGGGCCGCCTTCTGCTCGACCGCACAGTGGAAAAATACGGTGTCCATTGCGGCCAACTGAATCCTCTCGATCGGCTGGCCTATGTGGGACGGCACGGCATGGGCGCTCTCAGTTACGAGCCGGAGTTGGGCCCGCAAAACACCGAGGATGCTCCGCTGGAGCTCGACAAACTCGCCGAGGAATCAGCCGCCGTGCAGGCCGGAGAAAACGAAGAAGTATTCGAAGAGTTGTTGCGGCTCAATGGCTCCTCTTCGGGCGCCCGGCCCAAGATTGTGGCGCAGGTGAGCACCGACAAGAAAAGGATCATTCACGGCCGGCAGGAATTGCAACCCGGCTTCGCGCACTGGATGATCAAGTTTCCGTCTTCCCAGGACGCCAGAGACGTGGGAGCTATCGAATACGCCTATAGCCTTATGGCAGGCGATGCTGGCGTCGAGATGCCTGAGACTCATCTTTTCCGTACGAAAAGGAACAAATACTTCGGCACAAAACGCTTCGACCGGGACGGCGACTCCCGCATCCATATGCATAGCCTTGGAGGCCTTTTACATGCCGATCATCGCAGTCCCAGCCTCGACTACGATATGGTTCTGCGCGTGACTCTGGCGTTGACGAAAAACATCCGGGATGCGGAAAAGGCCTATGCGCTTGCCTGTTTCAACGTCCTTGCTCATAACCGCGACGATCACGTGAAGAATTTCTCGTTCCTTCTTAACGCGAGAAACGAGTGGATTTTCGCGCCCGCCTACGACCTGGTATTTTCGTACGGCCCGGGCGGCGAGCAAAGCATGCTCGTGATGGGCGAGGGAAGGAATCCCGGTACAGCCCAACTTCAAGCATTGGGCAAACAGCATGGGATAAGAAAAACTCCAGAAATTCTGGCGAAGGTAAAAAGCGCCGTGGCCAACTGGCCTCGCTATGCCCAACTGGCGGACGTATCGCGAAAATCCACCAAAGAGATCGCGGGCAAAATCAAGTTGCAGTGATCCTCTTCGTTCTTTCTGTCCAGGCCACGGATCGTGAATCGAAGACATATCGCCAGAAGAATGCCTCAGTGCCGCAACAGCAGTTGCAATGCTTCGCGCGCATCCTGGAGGCAAGTCCGAGCCTGGTCTTCCGTCAAAAGCCCCTGATGAACAGCCTTCTTGCCGGCATCGTTCACCCGGTTCGCTACGCGAGGAAAGTCCGTGTCAATCCCCGTAAGTTGCAGATTATTATTGACTTCGTGCAGCAAATTCCCCAGTGTTGCGGCGTTTCGATACCGGCTGCGAACCAGCCGCGCGAGCTGTGCCGGAAGCTTCTGCTTGATCGCCTCCTCCAGCACGGAACGGCACATCACGGCGCAGGCCGTAAACAAGCCGAAAAAATAGCAGCGCGTAGCCTCATCCAAATAGCGGTCGGCCTCCTCTGAGCTGACGGCGCACACCACGCATTCCGTCAGGTGAGTCGCGCGCCGCACTGCCGGCTCCACCATCTCCAGCAACTCCAGCGCGAACGCCGTTCGAAGCAGATCGTTCTGCTCGCCATCCAAAGCCCGCTGAATCTCCTGCCAGGCCGGCGTCCGCGCGTCACACCGAACTGTCTGCAACCGCCTCAGAGACGTCAACCGCAGCCGGGCATGCTCAATAAAGCCTTGCCGCATCTCGTCAGCGAGCGTTCGCCATCCGGCAACAAAAGCTGCAGGGTCCTGTTGATAGCGTGCCCAGAGCTCGTCGTATACAACTACCGGCAGCACATCTCTTAGTTGCGCAAACCGCCCGGTCCTCGCCAGCTCTGAAATCGCCTCACAAAACTCGTGCCCCGCTGCGCTCTCCTCTGAGACATGGAGGAGTTGGCTTTCCAGGCTCGCAACATCGATGGCCATCGCCAACCCTCCATGCACCGAATTCTAGCCGCGATCCACATCCATTTCCCTCCTCGTTCGCTTCTCAACCGCGCCCCTGTGCTTAATCGGGAACATCCCGCGCCAGCATTCCTCCACGGGAACGCGCCACCCAAAAAACTCCCGCCTGTCCCTCATGTTCCTCTCTGTGGAAGTTGTGGAAGCCAAGTCCACTGTGGATCATAGGCATTTTCCAACTCCTTGCCCACATTGGCTTTCGGCAAGCTCTTCACACAACGCACCGGCTTTGCACAGCCCTTTTCATGCGGCTTGTGGGAGACGTGGGAAATACGGGTCCGCTCCGCCACCGCCGCGACCAGTTTTCCAATAATCCAGCTTTCCACAGCCCAGATTTAGAAAACTAGGCACATTGCTAACTCTTTCCTTTTCCTTTCTTTATGACGAGTTTCCACTTTTCCTAACCCAACTACGGGTACTACTGTCTTTTTTCTTAAACTCATATACGTTTTCCTTCCCCGTCGCACCCGCCACCCCAGCCACCGGAGCCATCCATCTCCCACCTTCAAGTCTCGCGCCCGAACCGCCGCTCCAGCACATCGCCCAGAAAGCCCTGGAATCCAGATATCCGGCCCTGTTTTCCACGCGCACACTTCACCCGAGATGAATACAATCAAGAAGTAGAAAAGACAGCCACTTCCGCCTGAGCGCAATGTGTTGTAGAGTGTGGCCAGTGCGGGAATCCGGCTTCTGAAGCGAGGGTGAATCAATGCCGATCGTGGAAACCGAAGTTGAGAAGCCGGCCGTGCAGGGGGCAGCGATGGAAATTACCGTAAGCCGCCAGGACCTGGTGAAGGAACTTACCGCGACGCAAGGCGTGGTCGAGCGCAAAACCACGATTCCAATTTTGTCGAATTTTCTCATCGAGGCGGACGGTGAGCGGTTAAACATTACCGCCACCGACCTTGATCAGGCCATCAGAACCAGCGCCGAAGCCAAAGTAAAAAAAGCCGGCGCATGCACCATTCCGGCGCGCAAGCTTTACGACTACATCAAGCTGCTCCCCGACGGCGACATCTCCATCAAGCTGCTCGAAAATCACTGGGTGCAGATTCGCTGCGGCCGCTCGAACACCAAAATGGTCGGCATGGCCCGGGCCAACTACCCGCAGGTGCCGGAGTTTCCAGCTGTCGCCACCACCAGCATTTCGTCCGTCGCCTTGAAGACCCTGATAGCCCGCACCATCTTTGCTATTTCAAACGAAGAGTCGCGCTATACGCTGAACGGCGCTCTCCTGGTCGTCAAGTCCGAGTCCCTGGCCATGGTCGCCACCGACGGCCACCGCCTCTCCTTCGTCGAAAAGCCAAACGAACTGCTCGAAGGCATCAGCGGCGAAAAGCGAGTGCTTATTCCTCGCAAAGCGCTCCAGGAGCTGCAGCAACTCCTCAACGGCTCCGATGCGGACAAAGTGGACTTCGCCGACGACGAGCACACCCTCTTCTTCCGCGTCGGCCACCGCACTCTCAGCACACGCAAGCTCTCCGGCCAATTTCCCAATTTTGAAGCCGTCATGCCCCGCGACAACACCAAGTTCGCGGTCGTGCGGTCGAGCGAGCTTTCCTCGGCCATCCAACGCGTAGCCCAGTTTGCCGACGAGCGCTCGGGCGCCATCCGCATGCGCCTGGAAAGCAATGAACTCAAAATCAGTTCAAGTTCCACTGAGTCCGGCGAGAGCGAAGATACCATTGATACGCCCTATTCCGGCGACCCCATTATGGTCGGGTTCAACTCCGTCTACATTCTGGACTTCCTCAAAGCCCTGAGCAATGAGGGCGAAGTTCGCCTCGAGTTCAAAGACTCGCAGTCCGCCGGCCAAATGCGCCCCGAGGATCCCGACGCTGAGTACAGGTATCGCTACGTTCTCATGCCAATGCGCATCTGAGGCACGCGGCCATCCGGCTGGTGAACGGATCGACCAATTCCTTTCCTCCCGGAGGGGGGCTGGAAAATAGCCCAGGACCGGGGTTCTCAGCGGCAGGTCTTCGTCGCTCGGGTGGAGCATGGAGCCCAGCGCAATCCTGGGAACGCGGTCCAGTACACGCCTCCAGCCCCGTAGCATCGATGCGCACTCCCGATTATGCCGTTCGTCCTCGTTCTTGCGATTGCCCCCTATTCAGCCGCCCTTTCCCCTCAACCGCACATCCCTAAAACAAGAGAGTATGCCCATTTTTGGTATACAAGCTCTTTATTCTCCGCAATTCCATATTTTGCAAAGATACGCATTGTGGACAACACACAGCCAAGTCTTTATTTATCAATAAGAAAAAGTTTATTTCTCCACTTCGTCGAGATTGGAACGTGCCATGCAGTGTTCACAACACTGGGCCTTCCTAAAATCTCAGCGGGACCAGCGTCCGGCACGGATCAAATCTGTAGCGCAGAACCAGACCCAATTTCTTGCTCTAACGCTCTTCTGACTTTTTGAATCTCATTATGCGAATCGGCCCCCACCGTGACGCTGAGGCAAAATAAGCGGATCGAGAAGTTCCGAAAAGGAGCTTTCCTTCCCCACAATTCTATTTGGAGGAACCCCATGCGATTTACCCGATTGCTCAGCGCGACTTCCTTGAACCTGCCCTCCCAGTCTTTCTGGAGAGGGCTTGCGATCGCAGTGGCCTTCATAGGCGCACTCGGCGTTGCTTATTCCGCAAACACCAACGGTCGTATCAAAGGCGTTGTCACCGATCCCCAAAGCTCAGTTGTTTCGGGGGCCCAAATCACGGCCACGAATATGGCAACCGGCGTCAAGTACGATTCGGTCTCAGGATCCGACGGCGGCTACCTCTTCGCCGAACTGCCAGTCGGAACCTATTCCATTTCCGCGAGTGCCGCTGGGTTCAAGGGATTCACGGCTACAGGCATCGTACTCAGCATCGACCAGGAATATGTCGAAGCGGTTCATCTCACCATTGGCTCCGCCACTGAGCTGGTAGAAGTTCAGGCCTCGGCTGTGCAGGTAAACACAACCGATATGCAGTTGAACAACGTTGTCAATTCCGAGCAAATCGTTGAATTGCCGCTGATCAACCGCACTTTCACCGGCCTTGAGTTGACCCTGCCGGGCGTTCAGGCGTCGAGTGACCGGTTCAGCTCCAACTATTCGGTCAGCGGCGGCCAAACACAGCAGTCGGAATACCTCATCAACGGCGCAGACACAAACGACATCGCTCTCAATACCCTGGTCCTTGCTCCCAACCTCGATGCCATCGACGAGTTCAACCTCATCGACGGTCCGCTCAACGCGGAATACGACCGTAACTCCGGCGGCATCGTCAGCGCCACCATCAAACAGGGAACCAATCACTTCCATGGCGATGCGTTCGAGTTCTACCGCGACACGTTCCTCAATACGCTGAGCTATTTCCAAAAGAATGTTTCAACTGGTTTGGGCACGGTAAGCCCGTACCACCAGAACATCTTTGGCGGCACCGTCGGCGGTCCCATATTCAAGGACAAGTTGTTCTTCTTCGCCGCCTATCAGGGCACCCGGCAAAGGGTTCCGCAAACCGGTGGTAGCGCCGACGTGTTTGACTCGGCCAACCTCAACGGCAATTTCTCGGCTGAGGATAACGGAGACCCGACCATGCCACCGACGGTAGCCAACCCGACCTGGGGCAATTTCTCCGCCAACCCTATTCCGGCGACCATAAACATTACGGGCTGCACCACCGCCGGAGAGACTTGGGCGCAATGCGCCTACGCGCTGAATGGCGTGTTCAACCCGGCAAACTTCGACAAGATTGCAACCAGCCTGGACTCGAAGTATCTCCCCGCGCCAAACAACGGCACCTACGGCTATACATTCAACCCCGTCACAACCACCACTGCCAATCAGTACATCGGGCGCATCGACTACGCGTTCAACCCCGCCAATCAGATCACCGCGCTGTACATCATTCACAAGCAAACCGTCGCCGATACATTGCCGTTTACCGGCGCCACTCTTCCGGGCTTCGGCGATCAGGATGTTGAGACCATCACCCAGTACACCGGCGATTATGTCCATCAGTTCAACTCGACTACCGTCAACGATTTCGCGGGTCACTACACCCGGTTCAACTATCAGGCCGTGATCCCCCAGAACATCGTGTCCCCGACCAGCCTGGGCTTCAACATCAACCCACAAGATGCCGCGGCTGCCAGCGTTCCCACAATCACGGTCAGCGGCAACGATTCCTCATTCGAACTTGGCTTCAGCACCAACGGTCCTCAGCCTCGTATCGATCAGGTTGCGCAGCTAGACGATAACCTCTCCAAGGTCGTCGGCCGTCACAGCCTCAAGTTCGGATTCGATGGTCGCCGCTTCAATGTTTCCAATCCGTTCTATGCCAACAACAGCGGCTCTTTCAGCTTCGCCAACACCGGCGCTTACTCCACCGGGGATGGCGCGCTCGACTACCTGCTGGGAGTTCCGGCAACCTACGCACAGGGCAGCGGCGCTTCCATTCAGGCGGACGCTTTCCTGACCTATTTGTTTGCGCAGGACAGTTGGAAGCTGACCGATACCTTCAGCCTCAACTATGGCGTGGGCTACTCCATTGACACTCCGCTGCACAATAACCAGTACGGCGGAGAAGGCATCGTCTGCGTTATCCAGGGAGAGCAGTCTTCGGTCTTTGCGAACGCTCCCCAAGGCCTGGTTTACCCTGGCGATGGTGGATGCTCCAACAGCGGCCAGGCAACCACGCGCTACAACGAGCTTGGGCCGCGCATCGGCTTTGCCTATGCGCCAGATTGGGGCCGGATGACCGGCAGCCCCGGAAAATTCTCCATTCGCGGCGGTTTCGGTATCTACTATGACCGCTCCGAAGAAGAGTCCGCATTGCAGACGCTGGAGACTTTCCCGTTTGGTACCGTCACAAGCGGTGCGGGATTTATCGGAACCGCGGCTTTCGCGAATCCGTTTACAGACATCAACGGAGGGGGCTCGGTGCCCAATCCATTCCCCTACACCTTCCCCAAAAAGGGCGACAATATCAATTTCGCCGCGGCCGAGCCGATCTACAATCTCAGCACCTTTGGCAAGGACTTCCGTGCACCCTATGCCGAGAACTTCCAGATCAGTGTCGAGCGGGAATTCGCCGCTCGCGTAGTGGCTCGGGTAAGCTATGTAGGCTCGCTGGGCCGGCACAACCAGTCCACCACCGACGCCAACCCCATTACCCCGGCCGGCCATGCCGCCTGCGTTGCCGACCCCAACTGCATCGGCTCTGGCTTCCTGGAAAGCTACTTCTACCCGCAGTACACATTGCTCAACAATCCGAATATCCTGGATATCGGCCAAGTGGATTCCGGAGCATCATCCAGCTATCACTCGCTGCAGGCGAACGTGGAAAAGGCCATGACCCACGGCCTCACCTTCCAGCTCAGCTACACCTACGCACATGCCCTCGACACCGGCTCAAGCTTTGAGAATTCCGGCTTCGGCGAGAGCAGCGCCCGCGGCTATAACCAGTTCGCCACGCAATTGAACTATGGCGATTCGGCATACGATGTCCGCCAGCGCATCGTGTTCTCTCCCATCTATATCACACCCATGCTTCACTCGGCGGGGGCATGGTACTCGCCCCTCAATCTGGCCGTCTCAGGCTGGCAGGTCAGCGGCATCGTATCGGCCGCCACCGGCTTCCCGTTCGATGTCTCCTACGCGGGCGGTAGTTCCAATTCCGATTGGTGCCCCTTCTACACCAACTTCTATGCCTGCCCCGATGCTCCAGACCAGGTCGCCCCAATCGTGAAGAGCGATCCTCGTGTGCGCAGCGTTGCTCACGGCACCAGCGATTCGTACGTTTCCAAAGCGAGCTTTTCCAACGAGCCGCTCGGTGTCTTTGGCGATGTCCATCGCAATCCGGCTCACGGCCCGGGAATCAACAATACCAACATGATCTTGGCCAAGAACTTCAACCTTTCCTCCGAATCGCGAGTCCGCCTCCAGTTCCGAATGGAAAGCGACAACGTCTTCAACCATACGCAGTTCACCAACCCGGGAACCACCTGGAACGATGGCGTTCTTGGGAATGCCGGAAGCTCCTTCGGTCGTATCTCGGGTACGGCTGCGGCACGCCAAACCCAGTTGGCCATGAAGTTGTACTTCTAAACCAACCCGGAAACGCACCACACCAGAGGCGCCCTCGCGGCGCCTCTGTTCTTTTGACCCCGCCAAATTGCAACCAAGCCGTCCTCTCACAATGAAGCCGGGTGCCCCATCCATTCGCTTTTTCCTGGCGAATGGGTGGGAGGCCACAAAGCCCAACCGGATTCTGTTCATACGGAGCGGAGCTCGGTGCGCCTCTGCGCCAAACTAGGGTCGAAAGCCTGTCATGAACGAGGTCGAAGGGAATCTGCGGTTGTACTGCGTAATTTATGCGACGAACTCTACAAACTGAACGATATCGTTGCTAGCACTTTCCCGCCCTCTATACGCTTACTCATCCAGTTTTTGTGCGCAAAAATGCATCAAAAACGCACTTATTTACGCTTATTTTGCGAATTAGGCGCAAAAACTGCGCATTTGGTGCATTTTCTGCGCACCAAAATGCCTGCTTGGGGCGAGAAAACGATATCAGTGATATCGTTGCTATCGTTTCTAACTGTTAGCTTTCAGCTCTCAGCTAACCCAACTTCCGCAGTTTGAGCGAGAAGTCCTTTTTTCAGCGCCGGCGGGGTGAAGTTTCCACTACATCGGTGCGAATTCCGGTACCGCCGGGAGCTTCAGTCCGAGCCTTTGCAACAGCACAAGCTGATGCTGGTTGGGCTGGCCGATGCAGCGCTTGCGCAGGGTAACTCCGTTGCGCGTGGGCAGCGCCACGTCCACCAAGGCGATCTCGGCCAGTTCACGGAAGACTTTCCTCGGTTCGTCGCCCAGGCCGGCCTGGCGGCACTGCGCCTCCAGCGTTTTCCAGAGCACGTAGGCCAGGAAGCACACCAGGATGTGGGCCTGCACACGCTCGGGCTTCTGGTGCCAGACCGGGCGCAGCTGCAAATCGGACTTCTGGATGTGGAAGGCGTCCTCGGCTTCGGTCAGTTGGATGTAGGCTCGCCACAGCTCTTCCGGGGTCCAGTCGAGAACGTTGCTGCGCAGCAGATAGCAGCCCTCGCTGAGCCGCGCCCAGTCTCGCCACTGTTCCGACCGGCTCCAGCGCAGGCGGGCCATGCCGTTGCCGTCGGCTTCCACCTCGACCTGAAACAATCCTGCGGCACGGGTGTTGGCGCCCAGCAGGCGGCCCACGCGCTGGGCGATCTTCAGCGGATTCTGCCTGCCCTTTTTGCAGGCCGCCTCGATCTTGCGCAGCCCCTCTTCAATGCGCTTCTCGAAGCGGTCGTGCATGGCCTGTTCCTTCTGCTGCCGCTGCGAGCTGCGGCACAGGATGAACACTTCGGCGCCATCTGGAGCTGGGCACATGCGCACCTCCAGGCCCTCGTGCACCTGTCGCCAATCGGTGGCCAGCAGCTCCCGTTCATAGCGCTTCAGCATGCTCTTCGGCGTGCCCACGATATAGCGCCGCCCGCCCTGCTTGAGAAACTCCACGTTCTCTTCGCTCACCATGCCGCGATCCAGCACCCAGATCCGCTGCGCGCGCCCATGCAGCCGCTCGATGTGCCGCACCATCTCTTCCAGCGTGGTCGAATCGTGACGGTTGCCGGCAAAGACTTCATAGCCCACCGGCATGCCGCTGCGGCTCACCACCAGGGCCAGGTTGACCTGTTTGCAGTCCCCGCGATGATCGCGCGAGTAGCCTCGTTGCGCCAGCGGGTTGCCCTTGGCTTCCCCTTCGAAATAGGTGCTGGTCACGTCGTACAGCAGCAGATCGTAATCCAGATCGAACAGCTCGCCAAGCTTGTCTCGCAGGTGCTGCTCCAACTCAGCCTTATGCGGCAGCAAGGCGTCCAAGGCCCGATACAGCCGATCGTCGTTGACCTTCTCCGCAGCCACGCCCAGCAAATCCGGCAACGCGCTGTGCTCGTAAAAGCTCTCCGCCAGGCGCAGTTCGCTGGACGGATCGCACAGCCGCCCCAGCACCAGCACCATGGCCATCAGCGGCCAGGGAACTTGTTCCCGGCCGCGGCTCAGGTTACGCTCCAGGAATCGGTCCAGCTCCAGTTGCCTGAGCAGAGTGCGCCCCAGCCAGGGGCCGCCGAAGCGCCGCGTCCGCTCCACGCGCACGCCCTTCAGATCCACTTCCACCCACTCCGGATCTGCGCCCTCGAAGAATAAGTTGGCTTGCTCGGCGACCGCGCCCGCCGCACAGCGCTTGACTCCCATGCGCCCCTGCTCGTCCATCGCGCCCAGCCACGCCACCACGCGCTGTCGCGGCCCGAGAGCCGTCCGATAACTCTCTACCAGTGCCCAATAGGCATGCCGCTTGCCGTCCTTCTCCCGATAGCAACGCCGCAAGTACATGCCCTCATACTACGAATGCAAAACTCGCGCGCAAGGGCCTTGGTCGTCACTACATCGGCTTTTTCCCAACAAACGTGGCCTTGCTTGAAGCATCTGCGCTCATGGCTGTTGAAAAGAAAAGGGCCGCCGAGCTATCTCAGCGACCCGCACCTGCTCCAAATGAACCAAGAAAGTTACACTACAATCCAAACTGCGGAAGTTGGGCTAGTGCACGGGACCTGGCCCTCGACCCTCGACCGTGGAGGGTACCCAGACGCCCCGGTCGTGCCCTGACACAGAGCCGCGACCTTATCGGGGCATTTGAAGTGCCTCCGGAGCTAACCCGATAACCATTTCGTGGAATTCAGCGTCAGAACCCGATAGCATGGAGCGATCGCGGATCTCTAGCTCCAAATGCGTTAGAAAGAATGGATAGAGAGCGGCCCGGCCATTTGCTCGGCGTGGGCCGTTCAATCTGAAAACGGCAAGTGAAACCTACGAGGGCGCGGCCTTTGCATAGGCGTTTATCAAACTTGACCAGAAATGGGAGCCCCGCCCGCCGTCGCGTGGCTTGGGCTACCGCACTTGCCCGTGTGGTCTTGTTTGTGGCGTCGGCCGCAATCCCTGCCAATCTGGCATGGGCTGGGCAAACTGAGAACCCCAGTCCCGCGCCGCTCCCCGATGCTCCCCAGGCGCAGCCGCCAGTACAAAACAAGGACAAGGCGGCGCCTCCGCCATGCCCGGTGAGAAAGGGTTCGCTGGCGCAGAATACCGGATCGCCAGCTGCTCCGGAATCCCCGGCGTCCAACCCTGGAAATGCACCCGCAGCCGCCACCACCGCGGACGAGCAGCAACCCAAGTGCCTCTATTCCACTCTCGCCGCTGAATTGCCCATCATTAAAGACATTCCGCTGGCTCACTGGTATGCCCGGTTCCTCGACGGCCCGCAAGTCAAGCCGATGACGCCGAAAGAGAAGGCCTGGCTGGCCATGCGCAATGTGGGCGACCCATTCAACGCCGCAACCATCCTGGCCACCTCCGCCATAACCATTGGCATCGACTCTCACTCCGTCTACGGACCGGGGCTGCTCGGCTTTGGCGCGCTTGTGGGCGTCAATCTTACGCAGGACATAACTGGCGAGTTTTTCGGCACTTTTCTCATCCCGTCCATCGCCCACCAGGACCCGCACTACCACCGCATGCCCAATGCCACCGTCAAGCGGCGCATCGCTCACTGCCTCTACCAGATCGCGTGGACGCAGGGCGACAACGGCAGGGGCATGGTGAACTACGCCGACCTGGGCGGATTTGCCATCGACGACGCAATCGGCAACCTCTACGTTCCCGGCCGCGCTACCAACCTGCCGTCCAGTGCCGAGCGTTATGGCGTAGGCCTGGCCACCGCTCCCATTGACAACTTCGTCACCGAGTTTGTCCCCGACATAGCCCGCCGCATCCACGTAAGAGTGGTCCTGATCCAGCAGATCATCAACCAGGTAGCAAGGTCCGGGGGAGCGGGGCCGTCATAGGGCTGGCGCATCCACTCCGTGGGGATGGCTGTCGTATTTTGACGCGCCGAAAGATTGGTCATCTCGGGGGGCCATCGAAGGAAATCGCCTTGGAAACAGCTCGCCAATTGCTATGGCATTAGAACTTCAAGCTCGGAAAAGACCTCGAAGTCTTCTCTGTTGAACGTGTAAATTCTGAGGATGCCGTTGGCTTTCATCGTAGCTACAAGATGCAAATCGAAGATGTCGCCACCGGTTACAGGGCGACGACGAAGCAAATCCAGCAACCCATCCACAGTGACGGCAGGAACCGGCAATACATGAGCAATGGCGAGCAAACCGGAGATCGCACTCATGGCGTCCGCGGGAGTGCGCGGCTTGGAAACGCGGCGCGCATTGGTCACGACGGAATAGAATTCGCAGAGCGTCTGCAAGGTCACATAGACCGTGGTGGATGTGGCGCGCGCGGATTCGAGCAAAGCGCGTGACGCCGCATGTTGCGGAGCGTCGGCGTCCATCGCATAGACCAGAACATTCGCATCGATCAGCCCAGGTTCAACGAGCATCGTCGTAGATTTCCCGCCGATGGATTGCTCCCGCGCCTCCGAGATGCCAGACAGGCAATTCGGGGGCATGCGTTTCTGTCGCCTCGGCAATGATCTTGTGGATGGCCGTGCGCACCAAATCATCGGCCGTCACGCCTTTCTCCTGCGCCAGGGCGATGAGTTTGGCCTCGGTTTGCGGCTCCAATGGCAAAGTGAATGTCATATTGTGCGCTCCCTACAATGATTATGCGCTGTCACTCTGCTTGAAAGCGACCCGCAGTGCGATGTACTCAATTATCGCCGTGCGCCCCGCTCTCAAATTCCCACAAATGTGGTTGGGCGGAAAAAGGAATGGATGGGGCGCGGCTTAGAATATCCGACAAGTGGCGTCACATAGGAGATTCCTGCGCAAATGTGTGAGCATTATTTTCTGTCCAGCTATTTCCGCGTGTGCCTGCTCAAGTTCGCCGGCATCTCCTAGTCCCCGACATAGCCCGCCGCATCCACGTAAGAGTAGTCCTGATCCAGCAGATCATCAACCAGGTAGCAAGGTCCGGGGGAACCGGGCCGTCGTAGGGGGAGTGGTCGTTCAGTTTCTTCTCAATTGAGGGTGCCGAACGACGTGGAGGGTCCACAGGGAGCGCTGCTAGGATGGGAATGTGGCAGGGACGTTTTCCAGTCGCATGCCAAGAATCGAGGGGGGAACGATGTCCGGCATCCCATGGGCTGGTCAAGGCGGGTCACCTCTGGCGGAACTTGGGCAAATACTCGGGCGGAGGTGGGCCCATTTAGAAGAAGCATGGGAAACAACGCTAAGAGCGAATCACCTTCTTTCTAAGATCATCGAGGACAAGCTCATCGCGTCGGGGATCGACCCGAACTCGGACACAAGCGTTATCATGCACGGCTCTCTAGCAAGACATGAATGCACTCAGGGGAGCGATTTGGACTGGACACTTCTCGTCGACAGTCAGGCGGACGCAAAGGATCAGAAGACATGTCTAGCCATCAAGTCCGCCCTTAGCGATGAGTCCATATTCAAAGAACTAGGCCTCAAGCAACCCGGCCCCGAAGGAGCCTTTGGTGGGGTGGAATTCAGCCAACCAATCGTTCATTTTATCGGCGGTGAAGAGGATTCAAATTCCAACACAACACGTCGAGTGTTGCTTCTACTGGAGGCCCAGCCCATCGGAATACGGCGCGAGGCCTTTGATCGAGTTCGCAAAGGCATTCTGAGACGCTACATCGATGAAGATCGGGGACTTCTGCGAAAAAGCCTTGCAGATGAGAATGTGCGATGGGTTCCGCTTTTTCTGTTGAACGATTTCGCTCGCTATTGGCGAACGATGGCAGTTGATTTCGCCTACAAACAGTTCAACCGTGGCAACCAAGGGTACGCTCTGAGAAACATCAAGCTGGGAGTATCGAGAAAACTGCTTTTTGCCTCAGGATTATTGGCCTGCTTCTGGTGCGACCCGGAAATCTCCAAAGATAAAAATCAGGAGGCCAGCAAGCTAAGTTTGCTTAATTGCCTGGATACATTTCTTTCCCTGACGCCACTTGAGCGCCTAGCCTTGTTCATCTCAGTGCAGATTAAAACCGCAGATTCGGAATTCATTCGCAAGACGGCAGCGGATTTGTTTGGAGCCTACGATGAATTTCTCGGTTTGTTGAACGATCCGGAAAGACGGAAGCACCTCAATGAACTCACGCCGGACGACGATACGGACGCAGTATTCCAGGAAGCACGAATAATTCGTAGAAGTTTCGGGTTGGCCATTCAGGAAATGTTCCTTGGTGAGGGCTCGCCTTTGCGTCAGCACAGCATTGAGAAAGGAGTTTTTTGATGGCTTTGATTGGGTTTTCGACCGGCGCATTGAAACTCGGCGACTTTCAAGAAGCTCTTCGGCTAATGCGTTGCTCGTCTATGACGGCAGTTGAGCTCTCGGCCCTTCGCTTGCCTGAATTGCCAGTGCTTATCGATGCGCTACCAAAACTCAATTTGAGACAGTTCTCGTATGTCTCAGTTCACTCCCCGAGCCGTTTCTCGGCTGAGAGCGAAGATGGAGTGATCGACCTTCTCCGTAAGGTTCCGAACGATTGGCCAATAATTGTCCATCCCGATACGATCCATGATCCAGACAAATGGGCTGGATTTGGTAGCCAGCTCGCCATTGAGAACATGGACCGGAGAAAACCGGATGGTCGGAGTGCGCAAGAGTTGAGCCGCTGGTTTGACCAGCTCCCTGATGCGAGATTGTGCTTCGACCTGGCGCACGCACACCAGTGCGACAGGACAATGACCGAAGCATTCCGAATTCTTTTAAAGTTCAAAGACAGAATATGTCAGTTGCACATCAGCGAACTTGATTCGGCCGGACACCACTTTCCGTTGTCTTATGGCTCGATGCAGGCATTCTCAGAGATCGCATCTCTAATTCCGTCCGATTCCCCTGCGATCATTGAATCGTTGAATCCACAGCAGAACGCGAGTGAAGATCCGCAGAGAGCGTGGATGGAGCGGGAGGCAAGAAGGGCCACGACGGCAATTGGCCGCGGAGGGTTGCAGCCTGCACCAAACTCCTCCGGACAAACCACTATATCCACCGGTCCTGTCCCGGCCTAGCTGGACACACTTTCGTGATTCGCTGCGACGACGCTCAATCCGTTCGGTGTCTTGTATTGACCATTCAGGGGCGGATTCCGCCGTTCGCTGCACGAAGGTTGGGTTGACCGGTGCCTCCGGTTACCCTACCCTTGCACTTTCAGCTTCCGAATTCCCGTCGGGAAACTCGGGCTGAGCCGGCCGACGGACTGCATGCCGGCACACACCAAAATTGAGGAGACCGCGACATTATGCCCAAAGCAATCAAGTATGTTGAAAAAGCAGCCGTCTACGCAGCCAAAGGCGCGTGGGTGGTTTATGAGCGGCTCAACCGCATCAGCCCGAATGCCTCCTTCACGCCCAAGTGGGCCGACAAGCCCCTGCAGAAAAGCTGGCAGAAGGAAAAGCCGCCGCTGGGCTGGCCGCGCACCACGGACTCGCTTTGTCCCAAGTGCGTCCCCGAGATTCGCAAGCAGATTCTGGACGGCAAGCTGCCCCACGAAGTGCTGCTGAACGAGAAGGTCGGCGAGATCAAGGCGCAGATCATTGAGCGCGACGGCAAGATCCTGATGGTGAAGGATTGCCCCAAGCATGGGCACTTTGAAGACGTGATGTCGATCGACACCAAGTTCTTCAAGCACCTGGAAGAGAGCTTCCCAGGGCGCGACATGCGCGCCCACAACGACGACAAGCTGCACAACCACGGCACCTCGACCGTGACCCACGGGCGCGGCTCGGTGCTGACCATCGACCTGACCAACCGCTGCAACATGATGTGCGATCCCTGCTTCATGGACGCCAACCAGGTCGGCTTCGTCCACGAATTGACGTGGGACGAGATCAAGACCATGCTCGACAACGCCATCACCATCAAGCCGAAGCGGCAGATGAGCGTGCAGTTCAGCGGCGGCGAGCCGACACTTTCGCCATACTTCCTGGATGCCGTGGCCTACAGCCGCAAGGTTGGCTACAACAGCGTGCAGGCGGCTTCCAACGGCATTGAATTCGCCAAGAGCAAAGAGCTTTGCAGGGCCGCCGCCGAAGCCGGACTGAGATATGTTTATCTCCAGTTCGACGGCATCGGCAACGCCGCCAACTCGCACCGCAAGGTGGGCAACCTGTTCGACGTCAAACTGCAGGCCATCAACAACCTGCACGAAGCCGGCGTGGAGATTGTGCCGGTGACGACGATCATCAACGGCATCAACAACGAGCAGGTGGGCCGCATCATCGAGTTCGCGCTGGACAACCCCAGGACGATCAGCTTCCTGAGCTTCCAGCCGGTCAGCTTTACGGGCCGCGACGAGGACATTACCGAAGAGCGCCGCCAGGCGCAGCGCTACACGCTGAGCCACATGGCGCACGATGTCAAGAAGCAGTGCGGCATTGGCGAGCCGGAGCGCGACTGGTTCCCGATCAGCTTTATGAGCACCTTCTCCGACTGGGCCGATCTGATTCACGGGCCAACCGCCGAGTGGGGCCAGCTGAGCTGCGGCTGCCACCCCAACTGCGGCATTGGAATGGCGCTGATGATCGACAAGGAAACCAAGGAATCCGCGCCGGTTACGGCGTTCCTGGACATGGGCCAGGTGGCCAAGGACCTTGCCAAAGTAAACGACGCCGCCCGCGGCAAGACCATGTCGATCATCGGCCTGGCTATCGCGCTGATGCGCAACTACGACCCGTTCCAAGCACCGACTCATTTCAAGATCACCGATATGATGAAGAAGATGGACAAGACCTTCAACGCCACCGGCAAGAACTACGGCAGCGTCAAGGGCGACCGCACCATCGAGGACATCAAGAAGCGCCGCGAAGACCGCTGGAACTTTTTGTTCATCGCCGGCATGTGGTTCCAGGATCTGTTCAACTACGACTTCCGCCGCACTGAGCAGTGCATCATTCCTTACGCCACGCAGGAGGGCGAAATCAGCTTCTGCGCCTACAACACGGGCGTGGGCTGGCGCAACATTATCGAGAAGATGCACATGACGGCCACCTTGACGAAATGGTATGAGGAGCACGGCCGCCACGAAATCTTCGCCGGCGGCAAAAAGGTGGGCATGACGCAGGTAGGTCATGGCCTGGCTCTGAACATGGAGCACGTCAACTCCGAGGCAAACCACACGCTCGACGACCTGGGCATTGCCAAGAACAGCCGCGAAGAGAAGCTCCGCGCCCGCGCCGCAACCACCGCGGACAAGGTGAAGCAGGAAGCCGAAAACGCGCAGATGGCGAAGCTCTACCGCGAGCACGTCCTGGGCGAAAAGCCGATCGACGGCCTGGTTCGGCTGGATGCGATTCGGCCGGCTTCGAACAACGCTACCTCGCCCATTAACCGGCAGAGCCAGAAGGAAACCGACCTCGTCGCTGGGGACTAATTCACTAACGTTAGCTACATGCTTCAATGCACAAAGGCCGTTCCCGATGGGAGCGGCCTTTGTGCATTTGCACCGAATTCCCATCAGATTGTGATAGCACCTGGTGCTACAATACGTAAATGGCAAGTCGAACTGGAACGGCCGGGCGTGTCTTCAAGACAGCTTGGTTCTCCAAGGCGGCAAGGAAGGCTCACCTCGCGGACGAGGAACTCAGTTCAGCCATCCGCGAAGTCATGCTGGGCCAGGCCGACAATTTGGGAGGAGGGGTTTTCAAGAAGCGGCTGGGCAGGAATCAATATCGTTCGCTGATCCTTGCCAAGGGAGGGCGGTATTGGGTTTACTCCTATCTTTTCGCGAAGAAAGATCGAGCCAATATCGACAACGAGGAGCTGACGGCGTTTCGAGCGCTGGCTGACTTGTATAGCCGAAAAACGGACGCCGATATCGCGCGGGAACTGCAATTCGGAGAACTTGTGGAGATTGACTATGACGAAGAACCGCAAATATAGAAGCGATGCCTTTGAAGCGGTACACAGCAGCGTTTCCGGCATGTACCGGGCTGGGACAATCGATAAGGCGACAATGCGGCGCTTTGACGCGTCCTGCCTTTCTGTTCCGGCTTCCATCGAGCCTCATCAGATCAAACGGATTCGAGAGACGCAGAATGTCAGTCAGCCAGTTTTTGCCCGCTATCTCAATACCAGTGAATCGACTGTGGAGAAGTGGGAGGCAGGCGTGAAAAAGCCCAGCGGCATGGCGCTCAAGCTGTTGACCATCGTCGAGAAACACGGGTTGAAAATGCTCGCTTGAGCGCGGAACCGCCAAGCCGCAACCACTGCGGACAAGGTAAAGCTGGAAGCCGAAAATGCGCAGATGGCCAAGCTCTACCGCGAGCACGTTCTGGGCGAGAAGCCGATCGAAGGGCTGGTGAGTCTAAGCTCCATCGCTCCGGCCAAGCCGGCCAAGCAGAAGGAAGCCGACCTGGTTGTCGGCGACTGACCGGCCGAGGGCCTCGAATCTGAACTCGTTCGAAAATCAGGCCGGTACCCCAAGTCCCGGCCTGAGTGCATGGCGGCCAGGTCCGCAGCGCTCAGATCTAGAATCTAAGGAAGTTCAAGAATCTTGCTCTGCCAACCGCTCGACAGCCCTTGTCCGCAAGCTCCGCACCAAACAGACGCGGGGATGAGCGAGATTGCCCCGCAAGCACATCGGACCCTAACCCCTGCCGCCTTGCCAATTTGTTCCATCGCTACTTGCTGCCGGGCGTTGCAGGCAGGGCAGGCAAAAGTTACGATTGCGCCTTGAAAGGGCACATCGACGCCGCGTTTTGCCATTTCCGCAGAATAAGGAGCACCGCACTCGGTGCAAGGAGAGTCCCTCCCGGACGTTTGAACTGTCCCACGGCCAATAAGAATCTGCGCTATTTCCTCCGCCTCCTTCAGGTTCGACCGTCGAATCCGACCCAGCGCGGTATCCCCGTCCCGATCATGAGCATTTGGGTTCGCGCCGCTATTCAGCAAAAGCGCCACCATCGAGGGGCTCAGCCTAAGCGCCATATACCCAACGGTGCAAGCCAGCATCAGCGGCGTTCCGTTCGCGCGGTCAAAGGCCTCAATATCCGCGCCCCGCGCAAGCAGGAAGCGAACCACCCTCTCGTTTCCGCACTGTGCCGCGAGATGAAGAAGGGTCCAGCCGCTCGGAGACCTCCGCTCCAGATCTCCGCCGGCTTCCACCCACCCGATGATCCGCTTTAGCCCTTCGCTATCGTCGACCTTCAGGGCTCCTTGGAGAACTCCTTCTACATACGCCCGAACGGCAGGAATTGGCGCCTTGTCATCGACACCGTTTGCATGAAGCCACTCTCTTCCAGCCGTCGACTCCACCAGAACCCGCTTGACCTTCTCATAACTCCAACTGTTCTCTGAGTCGACCCGCCTGAATACTGTGCGCCCCGCACGGTCCTTCAGTCTTGTATCTGCGCCCCTTTCGATCAGGTACTTTACCAGCACGGAACGTCTGCGACCAGCTGCGCGCATAACTAAGGTCGTACCGTCGCTTTCCTTGTCTCGCGCATCAATATCCGCCCCTGCATCCAGCAAATCCCCTAGAATGGTCAGACCTGTGCGCGTGCCTGGGCTGTCTTCGTCGTCAAGGCACCCGTCAAGGGCAATATGAATTACAGGCCGACCCCAATAGACCGGGTTGACATCGGCGCCAGCTGCGACCAGGGACCTAACTTCCTCCAACTTGCGGCCATTGACTGCATCCTTTAGCCGCTGCCCAAGCTCCTGGCCTGCCGCTGACGCAGAAAGTGCGTCCCTTGCCGCCGACGCCGAAAGTGCGTTTCCAGATGCCCATGCTCTGTCTCCCTCTCGCGCTTGTTGCTCGCTTGATTTCTCGATCAGACTGCAATCCTATCAAGTCCAGGAAGAACGGTCGATCCTGACCAAAACTGCGGGGGCGGAGTGCCCCAGGCCCGATTTTGGGACCTGAGACACGACAGACTACCAGACTTCCAGCTTGAAATCCCGATAGCTTCGGATCAGCTCGAAATCGGCCCGGTTGGAAGCGATGAGCCGCGCGCCATGGGCATCGCAGCATTTCATCCCTTCAGGCCGCCGACATCCGGCGAAGAACTAACTCGCTGGATTTCTTGCGCAATCACGGCCTGCAACGGTGGCAAGGCCAGTTGCACGGTGTCCCATACCAGCTTCGCGGCAACATCTTCGTAATCGTGCCGATACACGTTCCCCGCTCCAGCTATGTCTCTCCACGGAATTGAAGGGTGACGCGCCTTCAACTCGTCGGGAAGGCGGCGCGATGCTTCTGAAACGATTTCAAGGCAGCGGATTACGGCGAAGACCGTTCGCGTATCATCCTGAAACGCCTCGTATTCAAGCCCAAACGCAAATTGTCTTGCGAGATGGATATGGTGCTCGATATCTTGCAGGACCGTCTTGGTGTTAGAAGGCATAAACGGCATCATCCGCGGCGGCAGGCTTTAGATAAGGCTTCAGTCCGTCGCGGTTTACCACGTCAACGGGGCCTTCAAACAAGGCGGCGAGATCCCTCTTCAACCCGGCATAGTCGAAGACGGTGATTCGTGCCATGGGATCAAACTCAATCATGATGTCGGTGTCGCTGTCTTGCCGCTGATCGCCCCTTGCGCGCGAACCAAACAAAGCAGCATGAGCCACCCCACGCGCACGCAACGCCGCCTCGTGTTCCCGTAGACGCGCTACGATCTCTTCGCGATTCAACAGAGTCCGCTCCTTTTTCAGCATACTCCAAGCGGAACGTGCTGCTCCAGGCCCAGATTTTCGGACCTGCGAGAACACGCGAAATCGACTTCACCCCAGGGTGCCGCCCACAACCAGCTATCTAACGCCATGGGCATGGAAGGCGGACAAAAGGTCTTTGTAGTCTTGGTACATCCGGTTCGATCTCCCAACCCTTCAGCGCGTAGGCTTCCTGGATCATCTCCTCGACAGCGTCCAGCCGCTCATGAACGGGCCGGCTCTGCCAATACCGATACTCATCCGCCTTCCTCTCGTCGAAGCTTGTGTACTTGCGCTGAATAGTCTTGCTGTCAGAAGGCATAGACTGCGTCTTCCGTGGCGGCAGGCTTTACCTACGGCTTGAGCCCGTCGCGGTTTACCACGTCAACGGGGCCTTGGAACAAAGCCGCGACATCCCTCTTCGATCCGGCATAATCGAAGACGGTACCCACATCGAATTTGCCGACTTGTAGTGAAAACTTCAGGACACCCGCGCTGAAGATAAAAGGCTTGCTGTTCCAACTGCGGAAGTGGGGCCAGGGGGCTGGGATGGCGAGTTTGATCCGTGTATAGGAACCGGCCCTCTCGCGGCGCTGGCTATGAGCAGCGGGAGGGCTGTTGAATGCGCTAGAAAGCGGTATACGTGTACTGCACCGATTGCCACACTCCGTTGATGAGCGAGTAGAGCGTTGCGTAGACGGTCTCGCCGTTTGAAGGCAAGCCGGTTACCGTGGCCGACGTGTTCGCCGTACTCTCCGAGTCGTAAATGTTCTTCGAATTCACGCCCGTGGGGCTGGTTCCCAGATTCAGCCAGTAGGCCGTTACTCCGCCGCCCGCTGTCCAGGTGAAGGTCGCGCTGGGGCTGGGAAGCGTGCTTGGCGATGTGGGCGAGATCATGGTTGCCGCGACCGGCGCTCCGGACGAAGTGAAGGTGTAGACGGTTGGTTGCCAGACTCCGTTGATGTAAGAGTAGAGCGTGGCGTAGATCGGCACGCCGTAAGCCGGCAGGCCGGTTACCGTGGCTGTCAGGGCCGTGGTTTGCCCGCTGCTGTAGAGGTTCTTCGCCGCCGCGCCACTGCTGCCATAGCCCAGGTTCAGCCAGTAGTAAGTAACTCCCTGGCCCGCGGTCCAGTTAAAGGCTTGGCTGGTGGAGTCAAGCGTGGCGCCTGTGCCTGGGAATGTCAGCGTCGCCGGTTGTGGCGTCCCGGTTTCCAGGAAGGTGTAGACCGTCGGCTGCCACGCTCCGCTGATGTAGGAATAGAGCGTGACGTAGAGAGTGCCGCCGTAAGTCGGCAAGCCGCTCACGGTGGCGGTAGTTTCCGTTGTGCTCCCTGAGTTAAACAGATCTTTCGCCGCCGCGCCGGAGGGGCCGTCGCCCACATCCAGCCAGTAGTATTGAACTGCGCCGCCTGGCGACCAGACAAAGGTTGCCGAGCCGTTCACCTGGGTTCCCGAAGCAGGCAAGGTAAGCGTCGCGGCAACCGGCGCGCCGGATTCAGTGAAAGTGTAACTTGCCGGCTGCCACACACCGTTGATCTGCGAGAAGAGAGTTACATAGATCGGCTGGCCGTAAGCCGGAATGCCGGTGACATTGGCGGAAGTGGCAACGGTCTGCCCGGAGTCATAGAGGTTTCTCGATGTGGCCAAGGTGGTTCCGGTGCCGACATAGAGCCAATAAGCCGGAACCCCGCCGCCGGTATTCCAGGTGAAGTTCGTGGTGGTCCCGGCGAGCGTGCTGCCGTTCGGAGAGGGCTCGGTGAGCGCCGCCGGCACAGGAGAGCCGGATTCGGTGAAGGAGTAGACCTCCGACTGCCAGACGCCATTGATCAGCGAATTGAGCGTTGCGTAAACCGTTTGCCCATACGCGCCCAGGCTGTTCACCGTTAATGAGGTCGTGTGGATTTCGCCCGAATTATAGATGTCTTTCGATTCCACGCCGGATGAGCCGTAGCCGAGGTTGAACCAATAGGCCGTTACGCCGATGCCCGCTGTCCAGTTAAAGGTAGCGCTGGAGCCAAGACCGCTGCCCGCGGTGGGAGAGATGAGCACGGCAGGTGTCGGCGGATTCGCAAGGCCGGCAACCGTTTCGATCATGCCGCCCTGAAGATTGCGGACGCGATCGTTCTCGGTGTCGGAAAACAGGACCGTTCTCCCCGATATGGCCACTGCGCCCGGAGTGTCAAGCCATGCGCTGGTGGCGGCAGCGCCATCGCCGAAGAAGCCCTCGACGCCGCTTCCGGCGATGGTGGTCACATTGCCGCTACTGATGGTGCGGACGAGATTGTTGTCGCTGTCGGCAAGGTAGACGTTGCCGGACTGATCCACAGCGACGCCGCGCGGCCGCGCAAGCTCTGCTGTCGCTCCGGGGCCATCGGAGTTGAAGCCCTTCACGCCTGTCCCGGCCAGCGTGCTTATATTGCCGGTGGAGTTCGTCACCATGCGCACGCGCTGATTGTGCGTGTCGCCGATGTAAATGTTGAACGAGGAATCCACCGCAACGCCGTTGGGCGAGTCGAGGCCCGCCGCCGTGGCGAGGCCGCCGTCGCCAGCGTAGAACTGCTGGCCGTTGCCTGCGACCGTGTTGATGGTTGTGCCGGTAATCTCGCGGATGCGATGGTTGTTGGTGTCGGCGATATAGATGTTGGTGTTT
>Ga0302200_10000755_pt1 | contig 31841 bp, 28 predicted proteins | sample II_Bog_N3_1_FD_194585 | JGI IMG/M metagenome (GOLD analysis project Ga0302200, IMG submission 194585) | Peat permafrost microbial communities from Stordalen Mire near Abisko, Sweden - II_Bog_N3_1 | ecosystem: Environmental > Terrestrial > Soil > Wetlands > Peat | place: Sweden: Abisko... | reverse complement strand
TTTATTTTTAGTACTCCACCTAATCAACCAATTCCCACTCCAACCGCACCAGTTGTTCCATTTAATCTGGAGATAATAGAAGACGATGAGGCGCATAGAGTATTAAATGAATTCACCATAAGAGCAGCAAGAATGAATGCGCTTTCTAAACGTATACCTTTTATATTGTTGATAAATCCTATCTGTAACTCAAAGCGTTATTGGCAATAGCTAAATGGCCTCTAACAGAATGGGGAAAATTTAAAATAAGGCTTTCAATAAATTTTACCCATTTAACCAGGTGACTATTATGGTTGTTTATAATAAATTAGATGAAATTATTGAAATCTTTGTAAATAGTGGTGTCGTAACCACTTGATTTATAAGGCAAAATATCAAAATTCGCCTAAAAAATTTCTTTGGTAGTGTGGCGCTTAAGTAATCGCTGATAACTAATCTAACCAAAAACTGTAACATCTTAGATAACTTATTTTTACTGGAAAATTCATGTTGTTTTGTGTGACATTCTAGAATGTGCGCAAATACCAGCAAAATTGACAAAAATGAACTTCAGTTGGGGGTATATCATCTTTTTATTGTAGTTTTTGTCTGATATATTCAGGGAAATTAATTGAAACTAGAGAATGAGGAGAATTAAAAATGTTTAACAATAACAACAATAACAATAATAACAATCCAGCAAACAATCCTAATCAACTTCATGTACATCCATTTCATGTAAACCCACTACTTCTTAGTCTTGGAAACATGCAGCAAGGACCAGTGCGGCTTTTTGAGGCGCCAACGCCAGGTAGCATTGATCAATTTTTACGTGAATTAGAATTAGAAGCCTCTAGCTCTGTTTCAATTGTTCCAACAGTAAAGAGAAATGATAGATCTCCTTGCTAATTTTATAGCAAATATCATATGTTTTTGAATTAATTAAAAAAAGACACGGATGTCATATCAAATCAAAAGATCTTTTTGTTTCGGATAAGGTGAAAAATTAATCTCGTTTAATTTTAGTGGAAAGCCTTTTATAGAAGAAATTCCTACTAGAAGACAGGTATTAGGGATGCGTGCCTATTTAGAAAATAAAGGTATTACAATAGATAATTTAAATGATTTGTCTAAAAAATATTGTATTGCAGATGTTATGTTTACTGGTGATAGCTTAAAAGGTTTATTAGCATTGTTAGCGCATTGGAAATATGAAATAAATAACAACAAAATAATTTCTTCAGAGAATTGGTCTAAAATTTTTGAGATTACCAGTGAATACAGAGAAATGGTTCAAAAAATTAGTAGGTTTTTACCGTTACAACAACCCCAACATGCATTTCATAGCAAAGTAATTTTAGGAGAAATTAAAGTTGATAAAGTTATATCGTGGCCAGACTTATGTCAAAGTAATTTAGATCATACCTTTGGGATAAAATATACTTGCTCCGATTGGGATAATCCTGTAAAGCTACAAGTTGCTATGGATCGACCGGATCAACATGCAGTTGCAACTAGGGAAGCTTTCAAATGTTTTCTTAGGCCATCATAATAAATATATATAATATCTAGCAATCTATAACTTCCAAGTAAATTAGGATCCAGTATACTAATTTACTTGGAAGTATGCTATTATTGGTTAATATGCCACAATTAATTATTAACCGTTCTATATATTTAGAAGAAATTAACTTTTCTTTACAGGTAGTTCCAGTTTGTGCATTAATTGGACCACGGCAATGTGGGAAAACTACTATAGCTAAACAATTAGCTATACAATATTTGAAAAAATTTCCAGATCAGCAAATACATCATTTTGACCTAGAAGACTATCGTGATGTAGCGAAGTTACAAGATCCGATGTTATTCCTTGGTTCACTAGAAGGATTAATTATTATTGATGAAATTCATCATTTACCAGATCTCTTTAAAAGTTTACGAGTATTAGTTGATCAAAAAAAGCCAAGAAAATTTTTAATTTTAGGAAGTGCTTCACAAAAACTGTTGCTTCAAACTTCAGAAACTCTAGCTGGTAGAATTAAATACATAGAGATGGCGCCATTTTCTCTATTAGAAATCGACAATCAACAGCAGTTATGGATTAGAGGCGGTTTTCCATTAGCATATCTAGCTAGTTCAGATCTTATTAGTGATGATTGGCGTCGTTCTTATATTAAGACTTTTTTAGAAAAAGATATTCCTAATTTTGGGTTAAATATAGCTCCACAAATGATTCGTCGTTTTTGGGTAATGCTAGCTTATTACCACGGACAGATTTTTAATGCATCAGAAATTAGTAATTCATTGGGAATTGATTACAAAACTGCTCAACATTATTTAGATATTTTAGAAGCAACATTTATGATCCGTAGATTAAATCCATGGTTTGCTAATATTAAAAAACGACAAGTTAAGTCTGCAAAAATTTATTTTAGAGATAGTGGTTTATTCCATACTTTATCAGGAATTGTTGATTATAAACATTTAATCGAGCATCCAAAGTTAGGAGCATCTTGGGAAGGTATGGCGATAGAGCAGATTATTAGGGCTCATAAAGCAGACAGTGAGGATTGTTATTTTTGGTGTACTCAGAATAATGCAGAATTAGATTTATTAATTGTTAAATATGGGCAAAAAATAGGCTTTGAGTTTAAATTTACTAGTAATCCTAAAGTTACTAAGTCTATGCATATAGCTATGAATGATTTAGAGCTAGATAATTTAATAGTAATTATTCCTGAAGGTGAAGAATTTCCTTTGCATGAAAAAATTAAAGTGTGTGGTTTGGATAAGTATTTAAGATCTATTATTCAATCTTAAGTTTTTTAGCAATGTTAATTACTCTAACAAAAATCTTTACCGAATTTATATGGCGGATTAATAATTATAATTCCGCTGCCATACATGCTATTCATATTAATTTCTTCCGGGATCCATTCATGTTGCCAAATATTATTACAGAAAACATGTTGCAATTCTGTACGTAATTTTATATGCCTATTTTCTTGTAATAATGGATACCAGATCATATAAATATATTGAGAAAACTTCATGCTAGTTTGTGTAACTAAAGAGCAAATAGTATTATATTCTTCTTTTACTTCGTAGCTAGGATCGATTAAAATTAATCCTCTTTTCTCTTTAAATGGCAGCAAAGCCTTAATAGCTTCTATACCGTCTCTCTTATGAATATGTATTTGTTTTTGCTTACCAAAATGTTTTTTTAATTGAGTATATGCTTGCGGATGGTTTTCTATAAAAATTGCTTGATCTTGTGAGCGCAAATTAGAATAAATAATAGCAGGTGAGCCTGGATATATGAGTGGTTGATTACCATTTTGATATTTTTTGGAAATTTTAAGTAATTCTTGGATAAAGTAAGGGACGTTTAAGATTTTCAAGTTTTTTTTAAACATAGCAAAGCCATGTAGATATTCTTTATTTTTTTGGCTTTCATTGCAATTTAAATCATAAATACCTTCTCCAGCGAAGGCGTCTAATACACAAAAAGGAGTGTTTTTTTGTTGTAATGAATGTAAAACAGCAAGTAAAACTATATGCTTATGTAGATCTGCAAAATTACCTGCGTGATATCTGTGTTGATAGCTATACATTTATTATCTTAAATAAAATGAAATTATGGTCTAATTTGCCCATTGCCATGTACAATCCATTTATAGCTAGTTAATGCTTGGAGTCCCATTGGACCACGAGCATGTAGTTTTTGAGTGCTAATACCGATTTCTGTCCCCATACCAAATTGCCCACCATCAGTAAAGGTAGTTGAAGCATTTATGTAAACTGCTGCTGCATCGATTCGCTGTACAAAATATGTAGCAACTTCTTTATCTTCCGTAATTATTGCTTCGCTATGATTTGAAGTATGAGTCATAATATGCTCTATAGCTTTGTCGACAGAATCTACACTTTTAATTGCCATTTTATAAGACAAAAATTCTCGTCCAAAATCATCTTTACTTGCATGATGTAATAATTTATTTGGATATAAATGTTGTAGACAGGTGAATGCTTCTTGATCTGCAAAAATTTCTATATTGTTGTGTTGAAGTGGTTCGATTAAGGTGTATAAATCTTTAAGACGTGCTTTGTTAATGAGCAGGCAATCTAATGCATTGCAAACACTCACTCTTCTGGTTTTAGCATTGTTAATTATATCTCGTCCTTTGTTTAGATCACCGTTTAAATCAAAATATGTATGAACAATGCCAGCACCAGTTTCGATAACTGGGATCTTGGCGTTATTTCTTACAAAATTTATTAAAGACTGCCCACCTCTAGGGATGCAAACATCGATTAGATTAGTTGCATTTAACAAAATTTTTGTGTCATGTCTACTTGGTGGTAATAAACATATGGCGTTAAGATCTATGTTATGATCAACTAAAGCTTTTTGAATAATTTTAACTAATATCAAATTACTATTGTACGCTTCTGTTCCACCCTTTAATACGCATGCATTTCCTGCTTTAAAACAAAGGGCAAAAACATCTATAGTGACATTAGGCCTTGATTCATAAATAACTGCAACAACCCCTAATGGAACAGAAACTTTTTCGATAAGCAAATCATTTGGCATAACCATATGTTCCAATCGTTTATTTATAATGGATGGCAAAGAAATAACTGTTTCTATGTCGTGAGCCATAGATTCAAGTCTAGTTTTAGTTAGAAGCAACCTATCATACATAGGATCATCTTGCTGCATATAAGCTAAATCATTAGCATTTGCTTCAAGGATCTCTTTATAAGAACCTAGTAGATCTTGAGTTATTTGGTGTAATAATGCGTTACGTTTACCATCATCCAAAAGTGCGAGAGTATAGCTAGCATTTTTAGTTTTTTTCAATTGCTCATTTATGTCTATCATCTTTTCTCTTAAAAAATATGTAAATGATCGTAGTGGATAAATACTGGCTTGCCTTTTTGCCCTAGTAATTCTTTTAGTTTCTGCGAATCGTATCTAGCAAGCCCCATGCCAATTACTTTATTATTTGATGATAAAATCTCTATAGCATCACCTTTTTTAAAATTGCCGCTGTAATTTTCTATTCCAATCGGTAAGATACTAATAATGCGCTTATTATCTTTTAAAATTTCATACAGGCAATTATTAATAGTAATTGAACCGCTTTTATGCTCGGTATTGTAAGCGATCCATCGTTTAATATTCGACTTTTTGTTTGATGGTAGGATCGTTGTTCCTATTCGTTCATTCATCACTAATCTGGTAATAATTGATTCTCGTTTCATTGAAGCTATATGTGTCATGATGCCAAGTTTAGACATTTTACGAGCTGTGCTAAGTTTGCTAATCATACCACCCCTGCCTTGGGTACTTTGAGTGCTTGAAATATTAGGCCAGCCACTTTTTGGATCAATAATTTTAATTAATTCTGCATGTGGATCGTTAGGATGAACAGTATAAACTCCTTCGACATTACTTAAAATTATGAGTTTATCTGCGTTGATTTGAGCAGCTATTAACCCAGCTAATTCGTCATTATCAGTAAACATTAATTCTTCAATTGCTACGCTATCGTTTTCATTAACGATAGGTATGATATTTTTATGGGATAATATGGCATTTATTACTCTTATGATATTCAAGTAATTCTGTCTAGTATGAAAATCTTGTTTTGTTAACAATAGTTGCGAAGCCAGTATATTATGTTGCTTAAACATACTAGTGTACACATGCATTAATTCATGTTGACCTAATGACGCTAAGACTTGTTTTTCTCCTACTGAGCTACCATATTCTTTACTTAGCATTTGCCTGGCAACATTTCTGCCGAATCCAACAGCACCAGAGCTAACTAATACAACCTGATCTCCTTTAGCTTGTAGTTGTACAATTTGTTCAACCATAGCGCATAAAGCTGATTCAATTGGTTTACCGTCATCTGACAATATACTTTGGGTACCAACTTTAACGACAATTTTCATCTGATAACTCTTTTAACCTTGCTATGGCAGCTTTTAGTGCCTCTTGCATTACTTGTTTTATATTGGGAGTCATTGTTTTTAAAGCAGCTTCTGTCACTCCTTTCTTACTTGCTACAGAATTGATTAGAGATCCAAAAGCAGTATTATTGGTAACTAGGCTGGCACTACCTATAAATATTTGCTGGATTAATTTTCTAGCAGTGCTTTCATTTATGTCAAATTTTATGGTTTCAGCTACGAGTGTTTCAGCCAACAAGAAAAAATACGCAGGACCAGAACCGGAAATTGGAGTTAACATATCAAGGTGTTTTTCTTCGTTCACCCAGATCATTAATCCGGATGGTCTAAATATATCTTCTATGATGCTAATATCATGAGCAGTTAAATTTTGTGCAAATGCAAGATTAAGACTTTGTCCAGTTTTTATAGCAACGTTAGGCATAATTCTTATGATTTTAGAATTAACTTGCATCATAGATGATATTTGTTCGAGTTGAATACCGGCTAGCAAGGATATTATTATAGAGCTATGGGTACGTTTCCTAAGCTCTGGCATGATTTGATCTATATTCTGTGGCTTGATTGCAAGAACAGTTAAATCTTCTATAAAGTTCTTAGGAATAGTATTTATATTATTAACAAATGTTATTGATGCATTATTATATGCATGCAGAGAAGATAAGCTTGGTTGTACAACAATAATGCGATTAAATAAATTTAATGATGCCCATATATTAAGCAGTGCTCCGCCAATATTTCCACATCCTATTAATAATAAGTTCATATATTTATCTGTTTAATCCTATCCAAAATTTGTCAGCTTATCTTATGTTGTATAAATAACAGAAGATTTTTGTATTTGATCCAAAAGAACATTTACCCTTAATCCATCGGTAAAGTTTGGGTTTTGTGTATTACCAGTTGTTATCCAATCAATAAATTTATTAACCAAATTGCTAGTTGCCATAATTCTATAATCTATTTTATTATTTATGTTGTCTTCTAGATCTGTATTTCCCCACGAATTAGTGGCACGAGTTGCAGTTTTTAAAGTAAAACCATTTGCTATTTGGTTGGTTGGATTTTCTAAAATCATGCTGGCATCATTACCATAGATTTCTATTTTATGTCCAGAACCCATAAATGCTACAGTGCTAATTACTATATTAACTATTGCTCCAGTGGATAAAGACGCTGACAATTGGATTAAATTATTGCCTAGGTGATCTCCTAGTAAATTACTTTTTTTAGTTATAATTGTATTTAGTTGAATAAAGGCTGGGTAAAGTAACCATTCTAAATAAAACAATACATGGCTTGCAAAATTAAACAAAACTCCGCCACCAAATTGTTCTTGAGTTTTCCAATGAATAGAGTCTTTCTCTAAAGAGGTTTTAGTTTCCAATTGCCAATTAATATTTATATACCTAATCTGATCTATTTTATGGTTTAAATCATGGTTGCTAAAAATACTTTTAGCTTTTATAAATGCTGGGCAACCTGCAAAAGAAAAATTTATTATATTGGGTAAATTGTAATCTTTGACAAGTTTTTCTATTTGTTTGGCATCTGTTAGATTAACTGCTAAAGGTTTTTCTGCAAATACAGCTTTTTTTTGTTCTAATGCCGCTAATATAATATCTGGCTGCACCCACGGTGGTACGGCGATTGATACAGCATCTATACTAGGATCTAAAACTATTTCTTGCCAAGATGTATATGCTTTAGGGATGTTATTTTCTTGAGCTATTAATTTGGTTTTTTCAAAATTTTTTGCAGATATTCCTACAACATTGCAATGTTTATTTAATTTAAATGCAGGTAAATGGACGTTAGATGCAAAATTTGATCCTATTATACCTATGTTAATTTTATTGAACATATTTTTTACTACGCCAAAAATTCCATCTTGATAAGTATAGAATAGTCGCAAAAGCATATAAAAACCAACGACCATAACATGAAAACCAACCAAAAACTTTAAAACGACTTTGTCCATTAGTGCGTTCTACCCATTGGGATGGTATTTCTTGAATTTTATAATTTAAACGGTGAGCTTTTACTAATAACTCTATGCTATAAGCAAATCCTTTAGTTGATTCTATGTTAATAGTATCTAAAACTTTTCTAGAAAATAATCGAAAACCATTGGATGAATCATGAGTGCCGATTTTAGCGCCATGATATAATAAAAAATTACCACTTTGCATTAATAATGATTTTAGTTTTGGACAATTTTTCATGTATCCTCCAGGCATAAATCTGCTTGGACAAACAAGATCTGCTCCATTTTTTGCCATAGATAACATAGGATCTATTAATTTAGCATTAATAAAATCGTCAGCAGGGTATACAAGTACATAAGGTGCGCTAGATTGTTTAAAACCGCTAACAATAGCAGCTAACGGTCCTTTGCTTTGATTTTGTACTAATTTTAGGTTAAATGGTGCTAAATTGTTTTGTTTAGATATATGGTCTTGATAATGTTTTAAAACTGGTAAAGTATTGTCTTCTGTAAAATCGTAGCAAATTAAAATTCTATAATTAGCTTTAATATGTAATTTAAATTGTTCTAGAACTTTAAGTATATTTTCTGCTTCATTATATACAGGAATAATAATATCTAAGTCTAAATTGGTGTCAAGCATTTTTATTAATTATTCCCCACACGTCTATAATTGGTTTATTTTGAAAATTTAAATTTTTATAACATTTGTGTGGTGTGCACATAATTAAGATATCACTTTGATTTAAAGTTGTTTCTAGATCAGACAACTCTGGATCACACTTTACATATGGATCAGTAGTTAATACTTGTTTGGCGTATAAAACCAGGATTTTTTTTATTTTATAGCTTAATGATGATCTAATATCATCTATTTCTGGTTTAAATGCCATTCCAAGTAATCCAACAGTTAATTTATCTAAATTAAAAGTCTTTTTGATTTTTTCTATAATATACAAAGGTAATCCTTCGTTAGCTAGCATTGATGCGCTACCAATGCTAAATTGATTTTGAGCAAAAGAAGATAATTGCATCGTATCTTTAAATAGGCATGGACCAGCAGCAAACCCAGCAGACGGAAAGCCTTGCATGCGTGGATAAGAGTTAGTCATAGCATTGATAATATTGGTATAATTAACTCCAGCGGCATCTGCTATCATATAAAATTGATTTGAAACGGCAAATTGTATGTACCTATAAGAATTGGTAAATAATTTAGCAAATTCAGCTTCGATTGGTTTAACACATACAGTATTTGGCGAGATTAATTTAAATAATTTTATAGCTAAAAGTTCTGATTGAGGATCGATAGCTCCAATTATTTGTGGCATATTTGATATTTCTTGTAATGCGTATCCTTGTATTATACGTTCTGGGCAAAAGGCTAATTTAGAATGGACATTTTCTGAATGTAAAAATTTTGCTAACCAATCGGTAGTTCCAGGGTAAACTGTTGATCTTAAAATTAATAAATGATTAGAATTAATATATTTTTTTAGATTAACAAAAAATTTTTTTAAGCAGCTATGGACTGGATTTAAGAACTCATCTACTGGAGTGCCAATAGTTATTATAATCGGCCCAGATGGAGGTATATCTTGTAAATCAGTAGAAAAAAACAATCGATTTTTTTCTAACATATCCTGTAACAAAGATTCTGCCTCATATTCTATATACGGCAAAGAGCCACTTTTAATAACATCTATAATGTCTTGGTTAATGTCATGAATTAACACATTCAAACCAGATTTTGCAAAACAAAGAGCTAGTGGCAACCCAATATGTCCAGCTCCACCGATTATAGTTAGATCTATATTAGGTTTATTATCTTTAGGATGGTTGTGGTTTTTTATTTTGTTCATTATTAAACACCTTTGTTAGGGCCTGTAAAAAAATAACTTAGACTTTTTTTACTCACTAAACTCGCTGCGCTCAGACAAACGCTCGTTTAAAAGTCCAAGTTGTTTTTTTACAGGCTATTATATAAGCCAATACTTTAATCATTGTTAAAAAACAAAAAAACCAAGCAAGAGCAGCATATCGTATTTTGGCATTAAAAAATAGCAGTTGTAGTTGCATAACTAGTCCAAGCAGCGCAACTAACCGTATTTTATGATTGAATTTTTTGGTAATCAAACAATAAATGGCGGTTAAAATAGCTGGTATTCTAAAAAAATAAACAGCCCTATTCCATAAATGTAACTGAATTTGAATATGATTTGTAGCATCACCTAATTTTCCATTAAATATTTCACAAAGGGCATGCCAATAAGTAATTGGAGGTGTAATCAAATTTATAGTTAGACTTTTTATACCAGTAAATAATGCAAATTCATTAGCATAATATAGGTTATGCCATAGCATAAATAATATTGGAGAAAATCCTGACAAAATAATAAATATTTGTTGTACAGATAATTTATAACGTAAATGCCATATTCCCCATACTATTATTATTGTAGAGGCAATTATTAGATTTGGTCGTGAAAAAACTGCAATGGCCAATAAAAAATTAGCTACAAAAAAATTTCTTACAAAAAAAGTATTTTCAATTGATTTAATAATCATCCCACTTGATAATAAAAACAACCCATATGCCAAAGTTTCGCTATAGCCAGTTATAGTAAAGTTAATGTAAGCTCTATTGGCGAAACCAAAATATTTTAACCATGGTATAAAAAACAAGCCTAATAATATCATGCTAGATTTTGGTGAAAATATGGTTTTTAAAAAATTAAACATGATTATAGGAATAAATAGCAAAAATAATAAATATCCATAAAATGTATCTCCAAATAATATTAATTCAATTAAACGCAAATAACGTAATCCTGGCATGAAGTAAAAAGAATCTTCAAGCCCTCTTAAAGCTTCTAAATAATTACCAGTTATTAGCTGTTGCAGCATTAATCTTGCGTAACCATAAAAAACTAAACCATCCCCGCCACCAACTAGAATAGGCATGCCTTGTAATAATGGTTTTGCAAAAAAAGCTACATTTAATAGTTGTAAGCAAATTCCTGCCACAACCCAAGCAATTTTGATTTTATTTGGATAAGAAAACATATTTAATAATGTAATAATACCAATTATAGTTAGTGTATTTTTTGATATATCTAAAAATTTATAAAACATGTTTTTTTCTAGATATATTGTAATTGGAGTGGGTATATTTTTTATTCCAGATATATAAATGTTTTTTTCTAAATCAGCATTAGAAATTGTTTTATACAAAAAATCTTTATGGATTAAGACATCGTATGTTTGTGCGTTTGGCCATAAAATATCTCCTTGCCAATATAGTTTCATGTTTAATAATTCTTTTGGTATTTTATAAACAATAAAAAAAGGCATGTTTTCTCTATATATATTGTTTATTGGTGGATCAAAAAAATTGTATTTTAGATCATTAAAAGTACCTATTTTAGCATCAGATCTATTATTAATGTTTATACCTTGGACAATTCTAGAAATTTTTGTTTTATCTTGTAACCAGAAACTATCTGCAGAAAAAGCATTAAAATTATCTTTGTTAGTTGGTACAAATTTTTTCCAACAATTCTCCTGGTTTTGCTTGCAAGTAGCAGATGTTAAATAATTATTATTGAATTGTTCAGTAAAATAATTAAAAACTGGTGTTGGTAAATTGCTTTTGTAAAATTCGATATTGTCAGTATTTTGTGGATCTAATAAAAATACATTATTAGTTTCTATAATATTTAATTGAGGGATATTAAATTTAATAAAGAAAATAATAGAAATAATAGCTAGTAACATGAATGAATAACGAAAGCTTATATCTTTATATTTACCATAGATAATAAATACTAAAGATATACATAGCATAGATAATTTTAAACCATCGTTTAGAGGTAATCCTATTATTAGACATAAACCAATTACGCTAATAATTTTTGTTATAATTTGACAGTTGTTTGGCATAATGTAATGGGTATAATTTATATAAAATATTTGATAAAATATTCATGAAGTTTATTATGGTTTAGCATCTAAATCCAGTGGAAATCAATTTATGTCTAATGTTTATTTAATAACCGGCGGTAGCGGTTTTATAGGATCTGCTTTAGTTAAAGAATTAGTAAGAAAAAACTATAAAGTTAGAATATTTGATAATGATTCCAGGGGGAAAGTTAGCAGGTTACAACATATTACCGATAAAATAGAGATTGTTACTGGTGATATTAGGGATAAAGCACAAGTTTTATCAGCTATGCAAGGAGTTTGTTGTGTTTTCCATTTAGCTTGTGTTAATGGTACCGAATATTTTTATTCTAAGTCGGATTTGGTTTTAGATGTTGGAGTAAAGGGTATGTGCAATATACTAGACGCCAGTATCGAACATAAAGTTAAAAAATTTATTTTGGCATCTAGTGCCGAAGTATACCAAACTCCCAATAAAATTCCGACCGACGAGACAGTAGCTTTAACTATTCCAGATCCATTGAATAATAGATATTCTTATGCTGGCACCAAAATTATTAGTGAAATCATGGCAATTAATTACAGTAAATATTTTGAACAGGTATTAATTTTTCGTCCACATAATATTTATGGCCCAGATATGGGTAGGGAACACGTTATTCCACAATTAATTTTAAAAATTAATGATTTATTAAATACTACTAAGTATCTAAACTCATCGAAAATAAAATTACCTATACAATTGCCAATACAAGGCGATGGACAAGAAACTAGGGCTTTTTGTTATGTCGATGATTTAGTTCAAGGTTTGGTAGTGTTGTTAGAAAAATCAACAGAAAAACTTGGGATCTATAATATTGGTACAATGAATGAAATATCAATATTACAAGTAATTGAAATAATAGCAAAAATTATAAACTGTAAAATAGAAACAGTTGCCAGCAAATTAACTTTAGGCAGTACTTTAAGAAGATGTCCAGATCTAGGCAAAATTACTAAACTAGGGTATATACCAAAAGTGTCTTTAGAAGAAGGTATAAGAGAAACATTAAATTTTTATATGCCACAAATGTGTGCACAAATATAATAAATTAGGAATAATAAAATGACAAAAAATTTACAACATGCTACTAGTGCTACTATAACAAAATGCCAAATTTGTGATAATAAAAATTTGACTCCAGTTATGTTTTTAGGTTACATGCCACCAGTTAATCAAATGCCATCTATAGCAGAAGAGTTAACTGAGCAATCAGCCTATCCTACTGCATTGTTAATGTGTAAAAAATGTAATTTAGTACAATTAGGTCTAATTTTGCATCAAAAAATTTTATTTCCATTAGAATACCCATATAGAAGTGGCACTACAAAAATTTTACGTGATAATTTTGCAAATTTATACATAGAGGCTGCAAAATTAATTAAATTACAACAAGATAGTTTAATTATTGATATTGGTTCTAATGATGGGACATTATTAGAAAATTTTAAAGCTAACCATAAAGTTCTAGGGGTAGAGCCTACTAATGTTGGCGAATTAGCCAGGAAAAACGGTATAGAAACCATACAAGAATATTTTAGCAAACATTTAGCTGAGAAAATTTTATTACATCATGGGAAAGCTAAGGTTATAACAGCTGCTAATGTTTTTGCTCATATAGAAAATATAGATCCTATTATTGATGGTATAGTAATGTTATTAGAAAAAAATGGAGTTTTTATTTCAGAATCACATTATTTGTTAGATCTAATTGATACTTTACAATACGATACTATTTACCATGAACATCTTAGGTATTATTCGTTGCACAGTTTGCAATATTTATTTAATCAGCATGGATTAGAGATCTTTCATGCACAAAAAATTCCAACTCATGGTAGATCAATTAGAGTTTATGCGGCTAAAAAAGGTGAGTATCCAATAAGTGCAGATTTAACAGCTTTGTTAGAAAAAGAACCAACAGCTGATGATCTATTAAGAAAATTACAACAATTTAAACAACGAGTAATAATTAGCAAATTAAAATTGCATGAATTATTTAAAGAAATCAAAGAGAAAAATTGTAGCATTTTTGGTATAAGTGCACCTTCTAGAGCCAGTACTTTAATAAATTACACAGGAATAGATGACGGTATTTTAGATTGTGTTGTAGAGGTTCCTGGATCTTTAAAAATCGGCAAATATATGCCAGGAACTATTATTCCAGTAGTTGATGAACAAGAATTATATAATTTTCAACCAGAATATGCATTAATTTTGTCCTGGCATATCGCTGAAGAATTAATCCATAATATTCGCAAAAAAGGATACAAGGGAAAATTTATTGTGCCGCTACCAGATGTGAGTATTGTGTAGGTATATTTAATGATTAATTCCACAAACAATTTAAAAGCTATTTTATTGTGGGCTGAAAAATTATTTATTAAGAATAAATTGTATTTTGGACATGGAACAACAACAGCATGGGATGAAGCAGTATTTATTGCAAGTTATGTTTTAAATATAGATTTATATAAAAGTAATTTGCCAGATCAAATTTTAACAAAAAAGCAAATTAATTTATTTACTAAAATTGCATTAGAAAGAGCTACTCAAAAAAAACCATTACCATATATAATTAAGACAGCATGGTTTGCTGGCAAAAAATATTATGTAGATCCAAGAGTAATTATTCCTAGATCACCATTTGCTGAATTAATTAACAATAAATTTAAACCATGGGTTAAAAACACTCCTAACAGTATATTAGATTTATGTACAGGGAGTGGTTGTATTGCAATTGCTTGTTTCCATGCTTTTGCAAAGAGAAAATCACAAGTTAAAATAGATGCTAGCGATTTATCTATGAAGGCATTAAATGTAGCTAAAAAAAATTTACAATTACATAATATATCAAACAAAATAAACCTACTCAAATCAGATTTATTTAACAATATACCAAATCATAAATATGATTTGATTATTTCTAACCCACCTTATGTAGATCAAAAAACTTTCGATAAATTACCGACAGAATTTCATTTTGAACCAATTCAAGCATTGGTTGGTGGTAAAAGTGGATTAGAACTAGTAATTAAAATTTTACATACTGCTGCTAATTTTTTATCAACAAATGGTATTTTAATTGTAGAAGTAGGCAGTATGTGGAAAAAATTAGCAAAGTTATATCCAAAAGTAAATTTTGTATGGTTAGAATTTAGTTGTGGAGGTGAGGGGGTATTTTTATTAACTAAAAAGCAACTAGACGGAATGGATTTGTTGTTTTGTAGTTATAATTCAGGATTAAAATAACATCTCTGCAACCATCGCCAATTCATTATGTCTATTGGGAATGCGTCTCTAGAATGTAAAACCTTCCAATTTTTAAACAAAATATAATCCCCAGAACTAAGATAAATTTTCTTATAATACTCACGCCGAAATTTATAGGAAGTAATTATTTCCCGCAGCAAAGTAATAGCATGTTCTGTTTCAGTTGTCGCTCCCACAGTACGTCTTGGGTTCAGATTTAAGTGTAATATTGTTCCACCATTTTCTTTAAATTCAAGAATAGGTTGCATGGTCTCTTCTATAGATTTTTTGTATGCACCTGAGGCCATAATAAATAATGGCTTACTAATAATATTGCGCAGCCATTCACTTCTATCAGGATGATTCTCTTCTACATATAAAAGCACGTCATCAAAAAAAATTAAATTTGTAGCAACCTTTGGATCACCTCGCAAACACAGGAGAGAAAAATATTTTAGTGGATTTCTTTCATAAGCATTTTCAGTATGAGGCAACAGTTCTAATTTTGAGCCAAAGCTTGAAAACTGATTCTCATACTTATCTGTATTTATAGGAATAATTTGATTTATAACAGTCTCATCTTTATCTGCTCTTTTATAAAAAGGCTTTACATTGAGAAGATATCCTATTGATAACATTGCTGCTTCACTTACAAAGCCCTTAGTGTTAGCGAGTGGCCTCTTGCCATCTCTTGGAGTTTCAGGAATAGAAGAATCAACCGGAAAATTATGAATAATTATTAGATCTGGACCTTCATGGCTATTCATTTTTCTTATTTCTTTTTTAATTTCATCCGGTAGTAATTTTTCCAATTTTTCACCAGCCAGCACAGTATATTCGTCTGGAGCTTTGTATGGGTCAATTGAGATATCATTGACCATGAGCTCAAATTTTTTTCTAATATGTTTATTAAGAGTGTATTCTTTTATTATGTATTTTTTGTCATTTGACTCGGCATGAGCAACCAAAAAACCCGATAAAGCAAACATTAAAACGAAGAAGTTAGACTTAATGACACTAACAATATCAACTACATTTTTAAACATTTGTGTATACTACCCCATTGCAATCGCATAAATTGGTTTTGATGACTGCTCTAGAAATCGCAAATTAATTCTATTTCGTAATAGCAAAAAAGGACGCTCAACACAATAATATAGGCTAATCGCAGACACTAATACAACTGCTGTATAGACTATAAAGCTCAGTATATTATTAACATCTAGATGTCTTTCAAAATAAATAGTAGTTAAATGGAACATTGGCTTATGTATTAAATATAATGAATAAGACAAAGTCGAGATGGCCGTAACTAGTGGAATCTTTAAATATACAAGTATGCTATCCGGGCTTATAGCTGCTAGAACAACTAAAGAGAAACTCAATGCAACCAGTGGATAACCAAATACTATAGTAATGGGTGAATATCTATCGGCAAATAACCAAAAACATATTATAAGGCCTAGAATGCCCATTAATAATATTAAATTGGTATAGCACATATATTTTTGCCACCAGTCAGGTCTAAAAACACTAATGCTTGCAAGTATTAACCCAGCCAAAATATCATCTAAACGAGTGTACGTTGGATAATATATTTTGTTTTGATATTGCACCCAGATACTGTTCGGTCCTTCATCAACTGCTAATATTGGCTTTAAATCATGCCAAAAAATATAATTGCGCAAGATCATTCCTGATATAACCGTAATTACTGAAAGTGTTATTGTACTACGAATAGAATGCTTGCCGTTGAAAATTAGTAATATAATCGGTAACACCAGATAAAACTGTTCTTCAATACATAAAGACCAGACGCTTGAAAAAGCACGCCCGTTATAAAAATCTGCATATAAATTTTCTGTAAATGTAAGAAATTGCCACAGCGGTTGAATGCCAGGCTTTTCTTTAAATCCTGGGAAAATAAAATATAAGGCTAGAACAGTTAAATATGCCGGTAAAATGCGTAGCAATCTATTCAGATAAAATCTACCCAATGATATATTATCGTTTGCGTACAATTTAAGTAATTGAGTTCCTATTAAATAGCCACTTAGCACAAAGAACAGATCAACTCCCATCCAGCCATACAATATTCCTGGGACAGAAGGAAAATCTGGTATTGCTAGATGTGCATGTATCAAAATCACCCATATAACCGCTATGGCTCGCAGCAAATCCAATCCGTAAACCTTATTATGCATAGAGCATCCTATATACCTTGTAACTCTAACATGGCTTGCTTAACTATCTGTTTAGGGCAGGCTATATTTAACCTTATAAAGCCATTTCCATCTTGACCGAATATTGATCCTCTAGAGACTACAAGATTCTTTTCTAACTTTGAAATTAGCTGATCTTCTGATACGCCAAGGCTCTGATAATTGATCCATAACAGATATGTCCCTTCTAATCTCGTAACCCTTAGCTGCGGAATGTGTTCATATACGTAGTGTATTACGTATTTTTTATTTTCGTCTATATATTTGTTTAAGAGTTCAAGCCAATAACGACAATGTGTATAGCCAACTCTAGCAGCAGCCACAAATAATGAATTTAATTTGTTTAAACCACGGATGTTAAAGCAATTTAGCAAAGTATTTTTAATTGTATCATTAAAAACAAATACATTACCTCCACGTAAACCTGCAATATTAAATGTTTTAGTGGGGGAGTTTAAAATTATAGTTTTATCGCGATATTTAGGTGCCAAAGAAGCGAAGGATACAAAGCTATAGCTAGGCAAAATTATGTCGCAATGTATCTCGTCAACCACTAATAAAACACCATTCTTTTGGCAAAAGTCGCCAATTTTCTCTAATTCAAATTTTGTCCATACCCGACCAACTGGATTATGCGGTGAACATAGCATCAATATTTTAGGCTTTGAGGTGCTTAATTTTTCAAGATTTTCAAAATTAATAGAATATGTTCCGCTTGCGTCGAGCGAGAGGGGATTATAGATAATATTTCTTTCACTCAAATCTAGCAGCTCGAAAAACCGATGATAGATCGGTGTCTGTATTATAATTGAATCATTTAATTCAGAAAATTTTTCTACTATTGCCATAATAGCAGGCATAACACCCGTAACTGGAATTATATGTTTAGCATTAATGTTTGTATTATGATATTGATTAAACCAGTTGGCAACAGCATCGAAGTAAGATTGATCGATAATCGAGTAACCAAGAACACCTTGTGATATTTTTGCCTGCAATTCAAGTAATATTTCATTAGGACATTTAAAATCCATATCAGCAACCCACATAGGAATGGCCGATTCATTAACAGTATCCCACTTCAAGGAACTGGTATTACGTCGGTTCTGAACTAGATCAAAATTTACACCATCAAATGCATTCGTTGATGTCATTTAATTTACCACCTGCTTATATAAATATGGAACATAAAAGAATAATAAATATAAACATGAATCCAGTATCAACAATATATAATCTACAATGATTGGAATACCATATGAAAAATTAGCCCACAAAATTGGAGTCAAAGCTAGGCCAATTGCTTGCCCAGCAAATGTAAAGGTGCCAATCAGGCCATAAAATATCGGAACTTCCTTTTTACGCAGTAACGTAGATATATATGTATGAAAATTTGCAAAATAAATAGTCGCCCCTATTCCACCTAGCGACAAGCCAACCCAGATTAATAACTCATTATTCTTCGCATGAATTACTAAGATTGGCGGAATTGCAAGCAGCGTAAGACCAATAATTATTTTTAGTTTACTAAAAGCTTTAAATTTGTTGCCTATTAAATAAACTATCGCCCCCCCTGAGATAGCCATTATCGAGAAGGAAAAACCAATCTTGCCAGAACTCCAATTAAGTTCGCTATTTGCGTACACCGGCCAACCTGCTAGCCAAAGACCCAAACCAATAAACTCTATGGAATGCAGAAGCATTATAAAAAATAAATAGGGAACTCTTTTGGGTATTTTTTGCGTATCTGATAAATCTTCGGTACCGTCGATTTGTTTTGAGTTGAGAGGCTGTATTTTAGTAGCCAAATAAAATCCAATTACAAAAATAAAACAGGAAACAAAAAAGATTGATTTAATTCCCATACTTTCTATAAGTAGTCCGGCCAAGGCCGGACCCATAAAGGTTCCAAGATTTTTCATCCCAGAACTATAATTATTTATGACTGAAATTTCATTATAAGAAAAATTGTTTATTAATATTCTGCTAGCTATCATAAAAGATCCCATAGCTATACCCTCAACTAATCTAAAGCCAAGTAACACGTAGAAGTTCTTAAATAATGCATAACTTAAACTTGATAATGCTAACAGCAATAATGCCATAGTCATTGCATGGTTTTCATTAATCTTGCCAATAAACAACCCTATAATTGGTTGAATTATTATTCTGGTAATTGCTACGCCGCCTAAAAAAAACGAGGTTTGCAGAATGGTTAAATTAATATCTTTGACAAATAGTGACATAAAAGGTGCAATGGAATTTGCACCACACCAATAGATAAGAGTTAAAATAACGATAATTGGAATTTGCGGAGATGACCCTAGTCTACGAATATTCATGAGGTAATTTCTCCGCACCTTTGGTCATAGTGATCATAGACTGATTTTGAATCTCACAATAGATCCTATCTAAGAATTTAATTGAATCTTTATGTGACTCAATTCCAGAGTTAGCTTGACGACCATGCAAAAATTCTATTAATTGCCAACGTCTAGATTTTATATTTAAACTATCACTTGGTAGCAAATTAGGATATAGTTTCGAAATATCTGACCGATTTATGCTAATTATAGCTTCTTTGCCCACAATTTTAGAATTATTCATGATATCTACGGTAAAGTCTTCAATATCGTAATCCATTGACGACATTGCTTTATATGGATTAATCCGAATGTGTATGGAACACAATGGACCAAGATGGATAATTATATTTTCCTGGTGCATTCTGCCATTTTCAAGATATGTGTTTTCCGGCAAGACATGCCAATTACGAGTAGAGACACTCAACTCAATTAGTTTCAAGCTAAAATTTGTAACAACTTGATCTCCATTTTTAAATCTTCCGGAGATAATTGTATTAGTCTCTCCAAAATATTTCATTTTTTCTATACTCTCAGTTGAAAAATACTGGGCGAATCTATCTGTGTTCACAAGACTAGCATATGTTTCATTATTAATTATATTAAAAGAGTTATATGGAGTGGTTGCAAGCACATGAAGTTCACATTCATTAACCGACAGGTTAACAACGCTATTATTTAACTTAATCAGATTGATTAACAGATCAATATAATGATAGCCGGAGTGTAAAATAATTCCATAACCATATTTATACGGATGATTCTCCCTCTTAAAGTACTCGTCAGGCATATGCCATAATCCGCCGCCATGATGAATATCGATAAAAGTAATAGGCACCCTAAATTGTTTAATCATATCTGCGATGTAATTCATTATGAACTCATATCCAAAGTGGCCTCTACGCTCACAACAAAGTACAAAATTAACATTCTTTGTTTTGATTCTTTGCGCAATTTCCAAATAGTCAGAATAGAGCAGATGCATTTTCTTATGCGAAGAAAACGCAGACAGTGGTTTGTCGCAGAATATATCCAAGTTATTTTTTATAGACCATAAAGTATAAAGTTTATGTACCTTTGGCTCGGTACAGATTATTACCCCATCAACATCTTGTATCTTAATTTTTGAACCGACCAAATAATCTAAATCTTCTATACTAATATTATTCCTATTACTTTCTGGCAAGAATAGATAACTATTAGGTTTAAGTGATTTATTAGCAAAATACGCTAATATTTTTTGTTGTTCACACTTTAAATCAATAACCAGTTCTATAGAAATTTCGTGCGAAGATTTAATCTCATCAAGAACTTTGAAGTGTCGTTCCCGAAAATGGAGTCCGGCACCTATAACAATTAATTTACGTACAGTTGTTTTATTCATTTTTGCAATTGGCATGGTCGCATAATGGGTAATTTATCGTTTACATGTTCTATATAATGGGCCACCCATCCGGCAACACGACTAACTGCAAGCATAACAGTATTCATTGAAGATGGAACACCTAGTAATTTATAAAATATGCAATTCAGTAAATCTGGATTAGGATAAATACCTCTTTTGATAAAAAACTCATCGCTACCAACTCTTGCTATAAGTTTTAAGGCAATGCTCTTGTATGCATCCACCATAGGGTCTTTAAATTCATTGGCATTCAACATATTGAGCATTATTTTAGCTCTAGGATCCCAACAGGAATAAATTCTATGCCCGAATCCCATTAACCGCTGCTTGTTTTTCAACTTCTCATTGACATAGTCATTAACATCCAAGTTATGCAGCAAAAATTCTTCGTACATTTCAGCAACATTCTGGCTGGCTCCGCCGTGTAGATTACCCTTAAAAGCAGCTATTCCAGCCGCTACAGCAGAATAAATATCCCCGCCTGCACTAGCAATTGCACGAACAGTAGCTGTAGAACAATTTTGATCATGTTCAGCATGCAGAATAAGCACTTTATTGAAAATTTTCGACATGACAGGCAAATCGTATTTTATTTGGTCATGAAATAGTTGGTTTAAGAAATTATATGCAATTGATTGATCCGCATCTTCTTTAATCCATTCCTTGTTGTGCAACTTCAAATAATAATATGCCGCAATCACTGCCATTTGAGCAATTATAAACTTTGCCTTTTCTTTTAAATCATCTTGATTTTCTAAGTACTTAGACTCAACCGATGACAAGGTTGTAATTCCAATCGCAGCAAAGCTCATTGGATGAATTCCTGCCGGAATAGAATCTAAGACAGCTTTTAATTCAGGTGATAAGCAGAAATATTTTCTGACGTTTGCATTAAATTTATCTTTGGATTGAGCGTCACTTATGTTTTCACCAATTATGTAGAATGCCACATCAATAAAATCTTGATTATCTACTAATTTTTCAATAGAGATACCTCGATAATATAATCTTCCATTTTCCCCATCAATTTTACTGATTCCGCTTCGACAAGTAGCTATATGAAACAGACCAGGATCTAGAATAAGTAAATTTTTTATGTTTTTCTTTGGCTCTAATACAATATAATCTGGATCTTCAATTATATTAAAAAAATATTGTTTTACGTCCTCTAAAGTTTTCATTGCAATATACCTCAATTAATAATTTCAGCTTCATTCAAGTAAAAATATTTTTTCTTTAAAATATATTTTTTAATTTTTCCAGTGCTTGTTTTTGGCAAAGTAGCAACAGTGATTATCTTAGGACACTTATATGACGCTATATGTTTCTTGCAAAATCCTATTAGTTCTTCACTAGTTATAGTAGCTTCTTGTTTAAGTTCTATAATGGCATGTGGAACCTCACCCCAGCGTGCATCAAACATTGGGACTACCGCGGCTATGGATATCGCGGGATGTTGACAAAGTATCTTTTCAACTTCAATACTGGATATATTTTCCCCACCACTAATAATAATGTCTTTAATTCGATCTTTAATTTCTATATAACAATCGGGATGAACAACTGCAGCATCACCCGAATGGAACCAGCCACCTCTAAATGCATTTTGCGTACTTTTATGGTCATTATAATATCCTTTCATGACATTATTACCCCGCATAATAACCTCTCCAATGCTTTTTCCATCATGAGGTACGTCTTGCATGTTTTTATTAACTACGCGCATATATGTTGAATGCACGCCTACCACACCTTGCCTCACTTTTAAACCTGACAGATCTTCATTAGAAATTGCATTCCAATTATCCTGCTGTTCGCATATTGAATGAGGGCCATATGTTTCGGTAAGTCCGTATACATGAATTATTGTTACATTGAACTCTTTATACTGTTCAATTATTTTCTTAGATGGTGAAGATCCTGCTGTCACAATTTTAATGTTATTGCATTTTTTTAGTAATGCAATATTGGTTGCTTCTAAAATATTTAGTAATATTATTGGAGCTGCACATAGATGCGTGATCTTATTTTCAAAGATCACATTAACAAGATCATCAGGATTTAAAGAATCAGTACAGAAGTTCGTAGCACCAACAGCCGTTACTGCCCAAGTGAAGCACCAGCCATTGCAATGAAACATCGGCAAAATCCACAGATATTTGGATTGGTTTGTCAACCCAGTTTGCAAGCATTCACCTAGAGCATTTAGGTAGGCACTCCTGTGGGTACACATTACGCCTTTCGGCTGACCCGTAGTGCCACTCGTGTAATTGATTGATATTATGGAGTTTTCATCGGTCAAATCCCAGCAGTTAATCCTTTTGTCACCCTTACTTCGACTAATAAAATGCATATAATCTAAAATTTTTTCATTAACGAATTCAAGTTTATGTTTATTGATTAAAACAACCTTCTCGACAAAATGCATGTATTCGCTATTAAACAAGTCATGCTCTGCAACAAGCATTTTCGAACCAGAGTGATCTAAAACATGACAAACTGAACTTGATTCTAATCTTGTGTTAATTGGGACTAGGATGCAACCTAGCATTGGAACTGCGTAATGGGCAATAATCATTTGATAGCTGTTTCTACACAAATAGGAAATTCTATCTCTTGCTTGTACACCATGACTTTTCAAACTTGTTGCCAAATCAAAGCAATCATTACTAAATTCGCCAAAGGTCTTGCGAATATTTCGATCTACAAAAGCTGTACGATTATTGTAAATTTTACTTGCTCTCTCTAAAAACATTAAAGGTGAAAGAGGCTCAAAATTTACAAATTTCATTACATTATTCCTATAAATTGTAATTATTCTGCATTTCTCTAAATTCAGCAACGAAATTATCAAGTAGTGTGTATGCATCAATTAATGGCTGTTGGTTTCCATTAAGCAATGAATGCTGTACCTCCGTGCTGTGGTTATTTACATTCTGCACAAACTCTATAACTTCAGTAGAAAATTTATTTCCAGTAAAAATTGACTTCACATCAGCTTGCTTATCAGGAAATTTACCACTACTGTATTTAGCAAATGGTCGCATACAACCATGATCAGCTAATTTCATCATCAATTTAAGCATATGAACTGATCTGTGACCATAATTACTCATCAACAGGTATGATCTGGCAACCTGTAAGATAATAAACATATTGTTTAACGTCCCGTCAATTACTTTTAGATTTTGAGTTGTTTCTTTAAAGGATATATCACCAAAAACCTTTTTTGAGCCTTCATTTAGTGTGTAATATCTAAATTCAGGATAAATTATAAGATCTTCCATGCTTAATGTATAAGCTGAAAGCTTTTTATATTTTTGTATTATTTGACTTAGAATGATCAATACTTCTTCGTCTAATTTGGAGAAGACAATTATCGTATCGATATCTGAATCCTTATTTTGATCTCCTCTTGCAGCACTACCAATTAAATATAACGCTCTCACATTATTTTTAAATTTGGCAATTAAATCATCTTTAAATTCAGCTATGTGTCCCACATCTATGTTATTACTTTTGACCTGATCAAGTTGAAGATAATTTTCTTTGCTGACGTTTGCGCGAAGTGTTTTAGAGAAATATTGTTGTATTTTATTTAACTTTAAAGAGGCTTGCTTATATTCTTGCACATCCGCCAACATCAGTCTTTCAGCTTGAATCCATTGCTTGTTTGTCGATAGCAACCATTCAAGTTCAGGTTTGATTTTTGTATATTTCTCAATGCTTGATGAATACTTTCCGTACCTAATATAATTCCATAAACTTAGAATACCAAATTCAGCATATTTCAATGCCCAGCCAAATTGCCTCACTGCCCATGTGTGCGTTTTTGTATCTAAATCTCTAAGATAATAGTGCCGTGCTATATGCCCAACACCTATCAGCGCTTGACGTAAAGCTTGTAAATGATCATCGGATGTTGCTTCTAATATAGGTAAATCATTCTTTTTATAAATATTTTTAGAAAATATAAATTGCCATTTTCCCTGTGGGGGGTATTTAAGTACTTCTTCGCTTGTGAGGTAGTTTAGAACAAACTCTTGAAACTCTCCTTGTATATACTTTATCTTTTCTAAAACCATAGCTTTATCATTTTCTACAATTAAATAATAACAATCGATCGCTCTAGAGGAGTAGCATGGTTGTCTTATATATGAATCAGTATTCACAATATAAAGCAAATTATCATCCAACAACTCAATGCATGAATTTATAAAGTATTGTTCATTTGCTCTTAACATAATTAAGCTTCCTTGCCGCATAATTCAATCATAGTATCTTCTATCTTTTCTTTAGCTTCTATGGTCGTCAAATCATACTTATACTTGACTGGTATCTCTATAAGTAATGACTTCTCAGTCTCAAATGCCGTATCCATTGTTTTTTTAAGCATAGAAATATCATTTAATAATATCCCTTGCATACCATTTGCTTCGGCTAGCTTTACAAAATCTACTTTTCCAAACTCTACTGAGTCTGAAAATATATCATCGCGCTCTATGAGTTGATAATATTTTATTAAACCAAAAGCATTGTCATTTAATATAACTATAACAATTGGAAGGTTATATCTTATGGCCGTTTCAATATCATGGCTTGTAGAGTGACAACCACCATCACCACAAATGACACTTACCCTTGCTTCTGGTTTAGCTAATTTAACCGCCAGAGCTGCAGGCAAGCCAAAGCCGAATGTTCCACAAACGTTAGAACATAAGAAAGTATTTGGCAAATATGCTTTGCTTAACAAACCAGCATATTGCTTATGCAAACCAATGTCACTGCATAATATACCATCTTTACCAATAGAGTTTCTAATCGATTTTATTATTGACGAGATATCAGTTGTAGATCCATTATTGTGGTCTGCCTTCCGTTCTGAAAATATACTTCTAACTTTTTTAATATTTTTCGGCACAAGCTTTGGATCAATATCAGCTTCAATGAAATAATCTAAAATCTTTGCTAAGCTACCAAGACACAGCATGTCAGGCTTGAATACTTGTCCCATATCTTCATAAAAAGAGTTTAAGACAATATTTTGAATTTTATTATTCCACAGTGTCGGCTTTAAATCTTCACCAAAATCATAACCTAATAATAAAATTAAATCACAAGAACTAAAAATATGTTTTATTAAATCATCTCTATATATTTGATCAATATATTTATTACATGGCGTAATAAATAAAGGGTGGTCCTCAGAGATAACTCCTTTTGAAGCCAATGTACTCAGAATAGGGATATTTGTTTTTTCAATGAAATTCAATAATTTGGCACTACATTTATCCCTAATTACTTGATTGCCGGCAATAATGATTGGATGCTTAGCATTGTTTATACGCTCAATTACTCTGTCTAATTCTTTATGATTGGGTTCAGGTGCATCTATTTTTTGTATCGTCATTAGCTCTAATAGAAGCTTGTTTGCCAGTTCATCGTCAATTTGTTCTTCCATATAGTTATAAGGGAAGCTAATGTATACCGGGCCGGGAATTCCATTAACTGCTATCTCTAGCGCATGTTTTACAATACTAGGAATATCATGCACATTTTCTATCTGAGTAGAATATTTAGTAATAGTTTTCATAAAGGATACATTATCGATACATTGATGAGTTTGATTAAATCGTACTTCCTTAGTATGAATTTGCGCAGATACAGCAAGAACAGGCGAACGGTCTTGAATGGCTGAGAAAACTCCAGTTGATAAGTTGGTTAATCCAGGACCAAAAGTTGAATAACACATCTGAGGTTGGTCTGTAATTCGACTATATACATCCGCCATTATACCGGCAGCAAACTCATGCCTTGTTAAATAGAAATGTATATCCTTTGCCTCATCGAATTGAATTGCTTGAGCTTCGCCACCTACAATACCGAAAACATTTTTTATACCTAATTTGGATATTGTTTTTAAAAATAATTCCGATCCTTTCATTGAACTGCCCTTTGTGTTGATGCCATAAATAAGTTTTGTATGACCAACAAATTAAGTTGTAATTTATCTTTGTGCGGTAAAAATGAGAAGTCGTGAGACCAACTTGTAAGTTGTAGAATGTGCCCCAACTGAAGGCCGTCTAATTGCATTAAATTAAGATACTCTTCAGTTAATGAGCTTTGAAATAACAATGGATCATCAGTACCAATCACTATTGGGTGTTTATGCTGTAAATAATATCTGACTCCAGTATGCAGTAGCTGATGCTCAATCATTCCCGTTATTACACTGCTAGTTGGGCATACTTCAATAGGTATTAATGGGTGAGCCAAAATCCACTCAACTGATTGAGGAGAAAGGAAAACTCCTTATGCGAAGAAAGTAATTATGCAAAGTAATTTGTCAAATTATTAGTGATTTCAACAATTTTATTAGATTTTACTTTGCATAATCTCCGAAGATGATAATAGAAGTTATAAATTTCTATTCATCATCTTAGGAGGCATAATTTATGCAAAACAAATCATTAGTTGAATTACTGCAAGCATTAGAACAAGAAATGTTACGGCTTAAATACACCGAAGGTTCTATGACTTTTTATCGCAGACGGTGGAAAAAGCTACTTCAATTTACCCAAGAAAGAGGTGAGATATATTATTCTGAACAATTGGGCATAGATTTTGTTAAAAAATATTTCCAAATTTTTGAGCAAGATTTTAATAGTCCACTTTCACAATCAAAAGTTCAAGAACTACGCGTTATGCGAATGATTGGTGATTTTCAACTACATCATACTATTTTACGTCGCTACTATAAGCATAAACAAATACTTACTGAGCCATATTTTATTGTGATTAGTAATCAGTTCAAAAAATATTGTGTAGAACAAGATTATTCTAAAGTTACAATCGAACACTATGTTACCCAATCTGCAAGATTTATGGACTATCTTTTTTCGCAGAATATACTTAACTGTAAGGATATTAGTCTTGGATTGATCCATGCTTATATTAAAACTTTAGCTGGCTTCACCTACAAAACTGTAGAACAAAATATTTGTTCAATGCGTGCCTTTTTTAGGTTTCTGTTAACAATAAAAGAAATACAAGTTGATTTTGCAGCAAAAACTCCAATGGTACAGGCTAGAAAGCAGACTCGTATTCCCTCGGTGTGGACAATTGATGAATTAAAAAAATTAATTGCAGCAATTGATAGAGGTAGCCCTAAAGGTAAGCGTGACTATGCCATAATTTTATTAGCATGCTGTTTAGGGATGCGTTGTTCAGATATTAAAAATCTAACGGTAGAGAATTTCCACTGGGCAGATCAAAAATTAATTTTTACTCAATCTAAAACAAGAACTGCTTTATCTCTTCCACTAACACAAGAAGTTGGTTGGGCTGTTATCGATTATCTTAAATATGGTCGACCTAAAATAGATAGTCCTTATCTATTTGTAAGGCATATGGCACCTTTTGGTCCATTTTCAGAAGGTGATCATTTAACTCAGTTAATTAAAAGATATATGGTGTTAGCACATATTCCTACTTTAAAAAAGAAAAGAGGTATGCATTCATTGCGACACACTATGGCTAGTATGCTGCTTGAAAAAGACACTGCTCTTTCTGTTATTTCAGATATTCTTGGACATATAGATACCGACTCAACTGCCATCTACTTAAAGGTGGGCATAAAAAAATTAAAGGAATGTTCTCTTGCTTTTGAGGAGGTAGCTGATCATGAGTAATATTATTTATACAGGCCCTTTTAAAGATCATATTCAAAATTATATAGAACTAAAACAAACTATTGGATATAAATACACTACAGATGCAGGTCGCTTAAGATGCTTTGATAGACTTACACTACAGAAATATCCAAAAACTACCGTACTTACAAAAGAAATAGTGCTGGATTGGTGTAGTAAAAAAACTTATGAAGCCCAAGCAAATCAAGGTTCACGTGCTTCCATCATTCGCCAGTTTGGAAAATATCTGGATTCTATAGGTATCAAAGCTTATATAATTCCTAAAGGTTATTATCCTGCAGAAAAAATATATATGCCATATATTTATACTATTGATGAATTGGCAAGATTTTTTGTAGAGACGGATAAATGTCAATATTGTTGTGAATGCCCATACCGACATCATATTATGCCTGTGATTTTCCGCATGATTTATATGTGTGGCCTGAGATCTTCAGAGGCAAGACTTCTAAAGGTTGCCGATGTTGATCTGAGCCATGGCATTCTAACTATCAGTCATTCCAAAAAAGATAATAGTCGATTAGTTCCCATGTCTAACTCTCTAACAAAATACTGTAAAGATTTTTCAAAAAAAGTACATCCTAATCAAGTTGCAGAGGATTATTATTTCCCAGCTTTTGGTAGGAAACCAATGACGCTTGTGAATCTTTATCATAATTTTCGCAGATTTTTATGGCGTGCTAAAATTTCTCATGGTGGCAGAGGTAAAGGTCCACGCATTCACGATCTGCGCCATACCTATGCTGTTCACTGTTTAAAAAAATGGACTACAGAAGAAAAAGATCTGACCGTATATTTACCAGTACTTAAGACTTATATGGGGCATGATTCATTTAAAGAAACTGCTTATTACTTGCATCTAACTGCAGATGTATTCCCAGACATAATTTTGAAAATAGAAACAAAATATTCAGAAATAATTCCTAAATTAGAAGGAGACAACAATGAAACCCACTGATTTTGCAAAACATCTTACTGAATTTCTTTCAGTTTATCTGCCTACGCAAAAAAATGTTAGCCATAATACCATTCGTTCTTACCGTGACACATTTAAAATTTTAATTAAATATTATCAAGAAATTAAAAATGTTCCAGCTGAACGATTAACTATCGATCTTCTTTCAAGTGAACGACTTATTGATTTTTTAGGATGGTTAGAAACTGATAGGAAGTGCAGTATCTCTACTAGAAATCAACGCCTTGCTGCGATTCATTCTTTTTTTAGATATATACAAGCAGAAGAACCAGCTGGTATATTCCATTTCCAAAAGATCGCTGCTATCCCTATAAAAAAAGCAAAAAAAACAATTGTAGATTACCTAAATGTTGATGCAATAAAATTGCTTTTGGAACAACCTGATAAACATACGCTAAAAGGTAGAAGGGATCTTACACTAATTAGTCTTTTATATGATTCTGGAGCACGGGTACAAGAGTTAATTGATATTAGGATCCGTGATATTACTTTGCAGACACCTGCTGTCATAACACTAATTGGTAAGGGAAATAAAACTAGACGGATCCCAATTATGAAGAATACAGCTGCCTTGTTACAAAGTTATCTTATGGAAAACAAGCTAGATAAACCTTGGAAAAATGAAAATCCATTATTTACTAATAACCAGCACCTTCCAAATCAAAAAAATCTAGTTCTAAAAAACCTAGCGTTAAACGTAGTGCTGTTAAAAAAACTGTCAAAAAAGTAGTTGCTAAAAAGAAAACAGTTAAATCCAAAAAACCAACCACCAAGAAATCATCCACTGGCATTAAAAGGAAAGCCACAGTAAAGCCTAAATCTAAATAAATTTATAGTTTTTTTGGTTTCTAGCTTTGCAATATACAAAATTAGGCACTACTGCAAAAATTATTGACTCTATTAAAACAGACATTTTCAAGATCAAGTTTGATGAAAAATAAATTTTTGCAATAGTGCTGTTTTGAGCATCAAATCTAATTCTTTTGGGATTATTGTTATTAAGAAAAACTGGATCCTGCCTTTTGTTTTTATTTCCACTATGCGCTAAATTGATTTTTTCTGTTCACAAAAATTGAGTTTTGCTAAAACATCCTGTATGGTTAAATTAAAAGCGAAAATTGTACGGTTAAATCACCAATCGAAATAGGAGGTAATAATTATGATCACGAACAATGATACATTATTAACATCTGTATACGCAGATCCTAAAGAAGCTGAGCGTACTTATAATACTTTAATAAACAAAGGGTATAATAAAAATGATATATCGGTGATAATGTCAGATCAAACACGAGATAGATACTTTCTTAACGCAGTTCTCCCTAAAAATAATTTAGGAACTAAAACTACTGAAGGAATGGGAGTAGGTGGCACTATTGGTGGAACTTTAGGTGCACTAACAGCAGCTATAGCTGCTGTGGGTACAATCTTAACTGTCCCAGGCCTGGGTCTTATTGTGTCAGGTCCTCTTGCTGCAAGCCTTGCTGGAGCCGGAGCTGGTGGAGCTGTTGGAACGTTAGTTGGGGCATTAGTAGGCTCGGGGTTTTCTGATGAGCATTCAAAACAATATGAAGAAGAAATCACATCTGGGAAAATTTTAATTGTCGTAAAAACCTCTAAAGATAATTACAATAACCTTGAGAATGAGTTAAAAAATATTAGAGAAGAGGAGACGGAAGAGGCTGCATCTTTATGTCATGCTTGATAAATACGGCATGCTTACGCCACTGCCATTAAGTTAAGCCATCCACCAGGCGGCTAACGCCGCCACCCTCCTTCGAAGCGAAGGAGGGTTAACTACAAGTGATCCGCCCTCTCTTCACACTAGTTTTGCCATGTGCAACAAAATCTATGATCCATAAGGACCACCGTGCCCTAAGCCAGAACCATCTTTTTTTGTGGCAGCTTGAACATGTTCTTTCAATTTACCAGCAGCACCAGTTGCTACACCTTCTAAAGGAGCTATGCCTTGTTTAGC